>Ga0316226_1001563_pt1 | contig 24058 bp, 15 predicted proteins | sample TBH18017metaG_FD_206009 | JGI IMG/M metagenome (GOLD analysis project Ga0316226, IMG submission 206009) | Freshwater microbial communities from Trout Bog Lake, Wisconsin, USA - TBH18017 | ecosystem: Environmental > Aquatic > Freshwater > Lake > Hypolimnion/Profundal zone | place: USA: Wisconsin...
CTGGCCCTGCTGGAGAAACCCGAGACGGTCCGCATCCTGGTTTGCGGCGGCGGCGAACGGCTGCACCTCTTCCTGCGCGAGAGCCAGACACAGGTCGGACAGAATTCCCGGGCCATCATCGGCGTTGTGGATGACGCCATCAACCTGCGCGGGCGGCTGATTTTCGGCTATCCTGTGCTGGGCGGCTTCGATGACCTGCCCGCGCTGGTCGCCCAGCGGCGGGTTGATCTCGTCATCATCACGGCGAAGCTGGACGCGGCACGGCGCCAGCACCTGGCTGACCTGGCGCGACAGGCGGGCGTCTCGTTGAGGGAGTGGATGATCTCCGAGGAACCCGTCGCCTGATCCTGCCGCACGGACGCCTCCGCTTACGCTCGCTGCAGCCGGCAAAATCCGTTAGGCTCCCGCACATGTCAGTGAGTTGCCGATATGTTGTGGCCGTCCTGGTTCCCGATCGCGTCGGCTTGTTGCGCGACGTGACAGCCGGAGTGGCGGAACTGGGCGGCAATATCGCCGGTATCCGCCAAACGGTCGTGGACGGTTTCTTCAGCCTGGTCTTCACGTCCGTGCATCCGCCGGGCACGACGGCGGATGCGCTGCGCCGCCAGCTCGCGATCCGCCTGGATGCAGACACCTCCATCGTGGTGCGGGAGTGTCCGAACCAACCGCCGCCGCCGCTGCCGGACGGCACCCGCTACGTGGTCGTGACCCGCGGCCCGGACCGCCCGGGCACGATTCACGCCATCAGCGCCTTCTTCGTCGAACATGGCATCAATATCGAGGATTGGCAGGTGGCCACCGAAGGCGCCGACGTCCTCTATACCGCGCAGGTGACGTTGCCAGCCGTTGTCGCCTTCCAGCCGCTGCAGACGGCATTCCGCGCCCGCATGGCGGCGCGTGGCCTGGCGGCCACGATCTGCCATGAAAATATCTTCCGCGCCACCACCGAGGTGGGGCCGATCAAGGGACTGCTGCGGCGGTAGAGAGCCAGAGGAATCCACGCTATGCTCGCCCGACAGGATGTGCTGACGACGCTGCGCATGGTCCAGGAGGAAAACCTGGACGTCCGCACGGTCACGCTGGGTATCAACCTGAACGTCTGCGCCAGCCGCGATCCCTCTGCGCTGGTGGATGCCGTGCGGGCGCGCATCGTGACGCAGGCCCGCGACCTGGTGCCCTGTTGCGACGAAGTGGCGGCACGCTATGGCCTGCCCATCGTCAACAAACGCGTGGCCGTTTCGCCCGCCAGCATCCTGCTCGAAGGCCACACGCCGGAAACGGCCGTGCGGCTGGCGCAGGCGCTCGACGCCGCCGCCGAGGAGGTGCGGGTCGACCTGATCGGCGGCTTCTCCGCCTTCGTGCAGAAGGGCATCACGCCCGGCGAACGGGTGTTGATCGAATCCCTCGCCGCGGCCCTGACGGCCACGCGGCGGGTGTGTGCTTCGCTGAACGTCGGCACGACGCGCGCCGGCCTGAACGTCGACGCCGTGCAACTGGCGGCGCACCAGATCGTGGCGGCCGCCGAAGCCAGCCGGGCACAGCGCGGCTTCGCCTGCGCCAAGCTGGTGGTCTTCGCCAACATGCCCGAGGACAACCCCTTCATGGCCGGCGCCGTGCTGGGAGCCGGCGAGGCCGAACGGGTGGTCAACGTCGGCGTCAGCGGGCCTGGCGTGGTCAAGCGCGCCGTGGACCGCTTGCTGCAGCGCGATCCGGACGCCACGCTCGACGAGCTGGCCGAGGAGATCAAGCATACGGCCTTCCGCGTGACCCGCACCGGCGAGCTGATCGGCCGTGAAGTGGCCGAGCGCCTGGGCGTGCCCTTCGGCGTGGTCGACCTCTCGCTGGCGCCCACGCCGCGCGTGGGCGACAGCGTGGGCGAGATCTACCAGGCGCTGGGCGTGGCGCGGCTGGGCGCGCCAGGCACCACGGCCGCGGTCATGCTGCTGAACGACGCGGTCAAGAAGGGCGGCGCCTTCGCCTCCAGCGCCGTCGGCGGCCTCTCCGGCGCCTTCATCCCGGTGATGGAGGACCACGCCCTTTCGCAGGCCGTCACGGACGGCACGCTGACCCTCGAGAAGCTGGAAGCCATGACGGCGGTCTGCTCGGTGGGCCTGGACATGATCCTGCTGCCGGGCCACATCTCGGCCGAGGCCATCGGCGGCCTGATCATGGATGAAGCGGCCATCGGCATCGCCAACCGCAAGACCACCGGCGTGCGCGTCATCCCGGTGCCAGGCGCCCACGTGGGTGACCGGGTCGATTTCGGCGGCCTCTTCGGCGCAGGGGTGGTGATGCAGCCGGCCTGCATGGAGGGGGCGGCGGCCTTCGTGCGCCGCGGTGGCCACATCCCGGCGCCGATCCACAGTCTCATGAATTAGGCTGAAGGCTTAGGGTTTAAGGTTTAAGGTCAAAGGCTATGGCCCACCGTCTGTAACCCTAAACCCTAAGCCCTAAACCCTAAGCCTTTCTTCAGCCTTCCCTCAATGCACGCCGCGTTCGCTCTGAACGTAGAACTCGATCAGGTGGCGCATCTCAGGGGAGTCCGGCATCTCCTTCTGGATGCGCTCGATGGCCTGCGTCCGGTTGAGCCCTTCGCGATAGAAAAGCCGGTAGGCATCCTTGATCGCCACACGCACGTCCGGCGCCACGTGGCGGCGCTGCAGGCCGACCGTGTTGGGGCCGATCACCTCGGCGGGATGACCCTCGGTGATCATGTAGGGCGGACAGTCCTGGCGGATCATGCTGGCGGCGCCGACCATGGCCATCGTGCCGATGCGGCAGAACTGGTGTACGCCGGACATGCCTCCGATGATGGCGCGGTCCTCGATCTTCACCTCGCCGGCAAGCTGGGCGTTGTTGGACATGATCACCTCGTTGCCGACGACGCACCCGTGGGCGACGTGGCAGTAGGCCATAATCAGGCAGCCCTTGCCGATCCGGGTGACTTCGCCATCCTTGGTGCCGGTATGCACGGTTGAAAACTCGCGCAGCACGGTGTTGTCGCCGATCTCGGCATAGGTCAGGCCGCCCGTGAACTTCAGGTCCTGCGTCTTCATGCCAATGCAGGCAAATGGAAAGAGCTGGCAATGGCGGCCGAGCGTGGTGCGGCCATCCAGCACGACGTGTGATTGCAGCACGCTACCATCGCCCAGACGCACATGCTTGCCGATGATGCAATAGGGGCCAATCGTCACGCCTTCGCCAAGCTGGGCGCCCTCTTCAAGAATGGCCGTGGGATGAATGGTGGTCATGCGCAGACTCCGTCCGAACGAGTCAACCTTGAAACCGCAGATGAACGCAGATCAACGCAGATAGGCTCATCGCAATCAATACATTGCAGCGCAAAACCCTGTTCACCGCATAGATGAAAGCCGTTTCTGTTGCAACATCATGCCAATCAGCGTCTATCAGCGTTTATCTGCGGTTCAACTGCTCTTTCTTGGGTCAAGTGCGCAAACCATAGCACAAACCGGACCCGCGGCGGAACACTGATTATTGGTTGCGCGGGATCAGCATGGCGGCCAGACCAAGGCAGAAAACCACGGGTATCCAGACGATCAGATGCGGATGCAGCGCCGGACTCAGTTTGAATGCGTCCGCCAGAATCATGGCCAGATAGAAGGCCAGCGCGATGCCCAGCGCCATGGCGATACCGATGGTGGATTCGCGCCGGTGGGCGCGGATGCCCAACGGCATGCCGATCAGCGCGAAACAGAACGCGGCGCAGGCGAGCGCCAGCCGTTTGTGCAGTTCCACCCGGATTTCGGTGGCCTGGTTTGTCACCGCGCGCCGCACACCGGCCGCCCACAGGTAGCGCACATGGGCCGGATCCTGGCACGTGCCCTGGGCGCAAGCCGGGCAGGTCTGCTTCAGCCTGGCAATCTGGCCGGGATCGTCCAAGGGCGCCGCCTTGCACCAGTCACGCGCCAACTGGTGCACCGGATCGACACACATCGGCACGCCGTGCGCGTCCAGGCGATTGCAGTCCGGACAGACACGCACGATGGCTTCGGCCGCATGCGCATCGCTTGCCATCGCTTCGCTTTCGGCCAGACGCCGGAACAGCTCAGGCAAGGTGTAGTTCCGGACCTTGCGCGGCCGGTTCGCCGGTTTGAACGCATCGACCACCGTATGGGTGATGCGATTGGCGGCGGCAGCCCCGGGACGATCCTCGTAGAAGGGATCGATCCAGACGTCGTACATGTCGAGCAGCAGGTCGTTGCCGCGGCGGATCACGTGCGCGCGCTGGGCGCGGATCTCGCGGTTGAGCGCATTGGTCCGGCTCGTGGTGCGGTCGAACATCAGGACGTCGGTCAGCCAGTCGCCTTCCCGGCGCGCAAACCAGATCTTGAGGTTTCCCGGGCCGTCGTTGAACTTCCCGGGTTCCATCATGTCCAGCCCCATCTCGGAGGTTGCATCGGCCGAAAGCCGCGCGCGGGACTCCATGGCGCGCGGCATGATGGAGCTGTTGATGTAAAGACAGCACGCCGACATCAGCAGGCCGAAACAGAGAGGCCAGAACATGATCTGCAGCACGTTGATGCCGCACGCCCGCATGGCGGAGATCTCGCCGTCGGCCGAAAGCCGTCCAAAGACCAGCAGGGCGCTGATCAGCACGGCCAGCGGAATCGTGAAGCCCAGCGTCTCGGGAATGCCCGTCAGAAAGTAGCGCGCCACCACCGCCACCGGCATGCCCTTGGCAATCAGGCCCGTCACCTTGACCAGCAGCCCGATGGAAAGCACGAACGTCAGCACCATCCAGGCCAGCACGAAGGCTGTCAGGAAGCTCCCGGTGACGTAGCGCGCAATGGTCTTCATGGCGGAAGAAAGAAGGCCGCGAGAAGGTTGGTGAACCTCGCTCGCGGCCTTGCCAGCCGGCGGAATGTCCGGCGCGTTTGCTTACTTCTTCAGGTTGCTCTTGTACTCGGCTTCGCCGGCCTTGGTGCCGCCGACGTTGTTGATATAGATCTCGACGCGGCGGTTCTCGGGATTGCCGTTTTTCAGGTCAACCTTGGCCGGATCCTTCGGACGCGTGAAGCCATAGCCGACCGACTGCAGACGGGATGCATCGATGCCCTTCTCGACGAGGTAGCTCACCGTCATCGCAGCGCGCTGTTCGGACAGGCGCTGGTTGTACTCCTTGCTGGAGCGCACGCCGTTGGGCCGCACGCGCTGGTCGCAATAGCCCTCGATCAGAGCCGAAGCTTCGGGATGGTTCAACAGCACCTTGGCGATGGAGTCAAGTTGGTCGTAGTACTCCGCCTTGATGATGCTGACGTCAAAATCGAATTGCAACTCGAGCGTCACCAGCAGCAGGTCTTCAGGCAGCGGCGCGTTCTCCTCATGCATCTTCTTGACCTCCGCCACCAGCGTTGGCAACGAGGGAGCCGGAGCCACGACCGGCACGGCCGTCACCGGCGCTGCCGGCGCATGGCCGCCGCCAAAGGCATAGCCAACGCCCACGTCAATGACCGACCAGAAGTTGTGCTCGTGCGGACGGAAGTCGCTGGCCATCAGCGTGCCGCCGGCGCGCAGCGACCAGTGCTCGTTCAGATGGTACATCACGCCCAGACCAACGCGGGGCGTCAGGATCATCTCCTTCTCGTTCAGCAGGGCATTGTCGCGGGCCCAGAACTCGCCCACGCCCAAGGTGGCGTATGGGTCGAACCGCTCCCAGCGGGTCAGGTGGAAAACGGCGTCCAACCACGTGCCATAGGCCTGCGTGTAATGAAAGGAGTCATGCGCGACCCGCAGGTCGTTGCGGTCGTCCAACCGCGTGACCAGACCGCCAACCTCCAGATCAAACACGTCATTCACCCGGTAGCCGACGCGCAGCATCGGCGCCAGCGTGTCATGGCTGGGTGCAAAGCTGTTGAACAGCACGACGCCCAGACCCGGGCTGATGTAGAACTTGTCGTACCACGTCTGATCGCCATGAGCGGGCGTGACGACGGGCGCTGCGGCATCAGCGGCACCGGACCAGGTGGCGGCCAGCATGGCACCAGCCACAAATATGGAGGAAGCACGAACGAATCTCGAACACATGGCCAATCTCCTTCTTGCTAAACACAGCCCTTCTAGGGAGCTGTTTTGCGCGCAAGTATAGCGCCTTGGCGGTCAGCGGAGGGGGTGCACGAAACAGAAGTAGGGGTGCGGCAGAGTGCGGTTGTTTTCGCGCCAAACATGTAGTATTATAGGCTACACAAAAGGAGACACCCATGCACGCAACACTCAGCATCGACCAACGGCGGCGGGACATTCTGGCGGAATTGGCGGGGTTGACTCGCATCCGGCGGGGCAGCGTGACGGAACAGTATGTCGAGGCGGCCGGACGGCGGGGGCAGGTGCTCCGGCGCGGGCCGTATCCGCTGTACTCGTTCAAGACGAAGGGCCGGACGGTGTCCCGGCGCATCCGGAAAGAACAGGCCGCCGTCTATCGTGAACAGATCGCCGCGGGACGTCGTTTCCAGGAACTCACCCATGCGCTGATGGAACTGGGCGAGGCCCTCAGAGGGGGGCATAGGGGTCGTATTTGTTATTAAGAGGGGGGCATAGGGGTCGTATTTGTTATTAAGTACTTTAAGTAGTCGCCTACCTGTTTGCAAGGGCCAGTAGGACCCGGGCAGGGCTGCGTCGCAAACCTGTATCCTTGGCAAGGCATTTTCGGATCCGCTGCACACAGCTCTGCACCGTGTCGAGATTCATACCGGCACTTACGGCAAGCAGGTATTAGGGTCACGTCGCAAGTTATGATTCCGCTGAAAAAGTCGGCGATGTCGTGCGCTGAACACAGGCGTGCCGCGCGCCGGGTTTTGTCAGCCGCGCGTGCGCTTGTTCGCTTTCACCGGAGCCGGTGACGCGCGCACCAGGTGGAGTTCCTTGCGGTCGAGCAGTTCCCACGACACCTCCTCGCCGCCCGCGATGCCCAGCGCCGCGGCCAACGGCATCGGCAGGTACACGAAGAAGCGTACGTTCTGACCTTTCGTGCGGATCGCCTGAATGCGCAGCGGGTAGGACGCCACGCTTGGCGGTTTTCCCATCTCTTTCTTTGACATGGTGTCTCCTTTCGCTTGTAAAGATAGCCTATAGGCTATATGCTGTCAATCATGCATTTCAGTTTTTCTTTTGCCGATGGGCTCGCGGGGCGGCAGGAAGCACAACCGTTCATCCTCATGCGGGACCACATTCTTCCGGCGTTGGAAACGCGGCGCGCGGCCTTCGGGGTCATGTACGCCGATGTTCTGGGCCGTCCCGAGGTCGATCCTGTCTTTCTGGCCGGGTTCACCATCCTGCAGATGATGCAGCGTCTGCCCGACCGGGCCGCGGTCGCGGCCTGTCTGTACGATGTGCGCTGGCGGCTTGGTCTCGACCTGTCATCGGCCTGGAAACCCGTGCATCCAACAACGCTGGTGCATTTCCGCGAACGGCTGGCCAGACATGGAGGCGCCAAACTGGCATTGGAGGCCGGGCTTGAAGCGATGCGGCACGCCGGGTATCTGAACGGTTATCGTGCGGTGCGTATCGATTCGACGCACGCCCTGGGGCAAATCGCGGCTATGTCCCGCCTGGAGTGCATGCGCGAGACGCTTCGCCTGGCGCTGGAGTTTCTTGCCGGATTTGGCGGCCCTGAATGGTGGGAGCCTTGGCATTCTCGCTATGCGGATCGCCATCCGGATGAGTTACGTCATGCTTCAGAGGACCGGCTGCGCACGACCTTTGCCCAAGCCGGATTTGATGCGCGGGAGGTGTTGGGCAGAGCCGCCCAATGGGGTTCGGTCGTTACCGATGCGAACCCCGTGGCGCTCCTGCGACGCGTTTATGACGAGCAGTTCGAACAGCAGGATGGGACACCGCGCCAGCGGCGTGCGGCGCCCGCTGGCGCGGTCCAGAATCCCCATGATCCGGAGTCCTCCTGGTGTACCAAGCGCTCCCTCGGCAAGACGGGCTGGGTCGGCTACAAGGCGCAGGTCTGTGAGACGGTGCCGGAGCAGCCGCGGCAACGCGGCGAACCGACGGAAGCGGTCATCACCGCCATCGTGACACAACCAGCCAATACCAATGATGCGAGCAGTCTGAAGCCCGTGCTGACCACCCATGTCGCCACGACCCGAACGCATCCGGAAACCATCTTCGCCGATGCCGGCTATGTCAACGCACCGGCGCTGGAACAGGCGGAAACGGCAGGCTATGAACTCTGCGGCCCGATCGGCGCCCCGCCGCACAGTGGCACTCGTTTTGGCTCAGATTCGTTTGTCGTCGATATTGCCAATCGCCGCGCAACCTGCCCAAACGGGAAGACCAGCTGCGAATGCGACCGCATCGCCGAGAGCGCCCGGAGTGACGTCTATTACTATTTTGCCTGGTCACGGGCCGATTGCACGACGTGTCCACTGGCCGTGCAATGCCTCTCCAAAAGAACACACCAGCCGCGCCGCACGTTGCAGGTCGGCGAGGAGCATATGCGGGTTCAGGCGCGCCGCCTCCTCTGCCGAACTCCAGAGTATCGGCACCGCATGTGCCGGCGCAGTGGCATCGAATCAACCCACAGCGAACTCAAACGCGGCTATGGCATCCGCCGTTGCCGCTATCGCGGAAGAGCCAAGACCGATCTTCAAATGCAGTTCGCCGGTGCTGCCTGCAACCTGCGGCGCTGGGCCAATCGTTGGTGCTGGATGTCGCAAAACAGCCGCTAAAGGTCAAAAGGAGGTCAAACGACCCGGAAATCGGGGACGTCCAGGCCCGACAACGGATGCTCTGCATGCGTCACGTCCGCTGCAACAGGATGGATGCCGCGCATCATCGGATCGACGCCCTCGCGCGGCAGAACCCATGCCCGCTTGCTCACTCGTCGTCCCGGACTTTTTCAGCGGAATCATTTATTGCGACGTGACCCCAATCGTCAATCCCAATCGTCGTACCCCAATCGTCGTATTCCGCGCTTCCCGGGCGACTGCGCACAATGCCTGCCGCCGTTATTGCGCCCGCGGTGGGCTTAGGCGAGGATTTGGGGTCTTATGCCGGGGTGGCTCGTCAGAAACCGACTCGCCTTTGCGCTGCAAGGAGTTGGAACGTTCAGCACCGCGGCAGCCCGGAGCTCCGACCGGCGTCACACCGCCACGACCCGACCCACGCGCGTCCAGAGCAGCATGGTGGCGACCTGCCCCGCCTGAAGCCCCAGCAGACGACCGGCTGCCAGGGCATAGTCGCGCATCTGCCCGGCATACCCGGCGGCCTTCTCAGCCAAAGCCTCATCGCTGTCGACACGGTTGCTCTTGAAGTCAACCACCGTGGCGCGCAGAGGGCGACCAGATGCATCCTGTTCGATCACCAGCCGATCGAAGCGGCCGCTGAGAATCTCGGGACCTGCCTGGCCCTCGCGCACCAGGCTGAAGGGCGCTTCGCACCAGACCACGCTGCGTGATGCGCTGGCCGGACGCGCCAGGCAGGCGCGCGCTTCCGCACTGACCAGGCAGCGCCGGAACTGCGCCTCCACGTCGCGCAGGACAGCTGCTGCTTCCGTGGATTCGGCCCGCCAGGCGCACACCAGCGCCTCGATGTCGGCCTCCTCCACCCACTCGATGCGCTCAAAGAGCCGGTGCAGCGCCAGGCCAAAGGCCGGCACATCTCCGGCCTCCTCGCTGAACAGCCAAGCCGCGGGCACCAACCGTCCCTCCATGTCGTCCTTGGATGGCTCACAGAGCGGTACGTCCGGTACGCAGGCAATCGCCAAGGGCGCGGGCCTGCAGGGCATCTCATCAACGGGCGGCGCCGTCGTCCCGGTCTGGCTGCACCAGTCGGGATCGCCCTCGGCGTAGAGCAGCGGATGGCCGTGCAACGCCGTTGTGGCTGTTCCGCCCTGCACCAGCTGTTCGCGCAGTAAGTCGGCTTCGCGCACCGAGGTCGAGCTCTTGGCTGCCGGCGGCACAAGTAGGTAAAGCGCCCGCTTGGCGCGCGTCAGCGCCACGTAGAGCACGCAGAGCTGCTCGAAGTTGGCCTCGACGCGCGCGGCGTCGAAGGCCTCGGTCAGCGCGCCGTCGGCAGCCTGCAGCACATCGCGCACCGGCGCCTGCAGCACCCAGCCGTCGGGTGCGCTCGCGTCGGCCCCGCTCTCGCTGCTCAGCAGGCGCACGCCATGGAGGTTGGCGAAGCTGCGCGCCCGGGCGTCGAAGGGCACCAGCACGACGTCGAAGCCCAGCCCTTTGGACTGGTGAATCGTCATGATCCGGATGGCGCCGGTCGCGGCCGGCGAGCGTACCTGGTAGGCTTGGATGTGTTCGGCAAAGCGGTCGGCATCGCGCAAGCCGGTCGCGTCGAAGGCCTCCGCAGCAGCCAGGAACTCGCGCAGCCGCTGTCGCCCGAAACCGTCCGCCTCCTGCAGCGCGCCGCACGCGGTCAGCATCTCGCCCCAGGGACGCAACGCGCCGGCAAAACCCGTCTCCTGCAGCGCGGCGGCGAACGCCAGCGGCAGCGCCTCGAGCCAGCCGTCATCCGACGCCAGCGGGCTCATCGCCAGATGCTGCCGCACCAGCGTATCGGCGGGGTGCGCCGCATAGCGCGCCAACGCCAGCAGCAGCGTGACCACCGGATGGTCGACGATGCCGCCGGTGCCTTCGTGCACCACGGCCACGCCCGGCAGGCGGCGCCGCAACACGTCGGCACAAGCCCGCCCCTGCTCGTTGCTGCGCACCAGCACGGCCGCGTCCAGGCGCCGCACCGTCGGCTGGACCTCCGCCAGGATGTCGGCCACCGCCTCGTAGGCCGCTTCGTCGCCGCGCGCCTCGTCGTCCCCACCCGCCTCGTCGTCGGCTGACGCCGTGCGGGCGCCGGTCTGATACTCGACCAACGCGACAAATCCCTGGCCCGGCGCGCCCGGCGCCGGCTTGTGCTCCGGCCATGCCGGTCCCACAAAGGCCGCCACGGCTTCGGCATGCGGTCCTTTTTCGGCGCCTGCCGCCGGCTGCCACGCCTTGAGATCGCGGAAGACGTTGTTGATCGTCTGGATGATCGCCGGCAGCGAGCGGTGGCAGGTGACCAGCGTCTCCGCCGGCCCGAGTCCGCAATCCTGCCGCACGCGGTCGAAGAGCCGCCAGTTGCCGCCGCGCCAACCGTAGATGGACTGCTTGATGTCGCCGACGTAGAAGAAGGAGCGGCTTTCGTCCTGCACCACTTCGTCGATCAGGTTGGCGATCGCCTGCCACTGGTCGTCGCCGGTGTCCTGGAATTCGTCGAGCAGCCAGTGGTCGAGCTGTCCATCGAGCCGATAATCGACGTAGAGCTTGTCGGCGGCACCGGCGTTGCGGCTGGCCTGATGGGCCGGATCGGCCAGCAGTCGCGAGAGGTCGGAGAAGGTGAAGCCGCCGTCCATCCTCTGGGTCTCGCGGTAGAGCGCGTCGTAACGTGTCAGCATCGACCCCAGACCGGCGGTCTGCTGGAGCGCGCGGCCAACCTCAACCGCCACCAGATGTGCCAGCGCCGCCCGTAGCGGCGGCCAGAGGGGCGCCGGCAGATCGTAGGGCTTGCCGTAGTAACGGAGCGCAGGCGGCGAGCGATCCGGGGCGGCCGCGAGGAGCTGATCGAAGAGCGCGTGCGAACTCCATTCGGGCCAGACCTTCTCGCCGGTATGTGCTGCGCCCGTGCGAGCGACGAAGGCGCAGGCGGCACCGAGTTGCTGGGCTCGGGTCGCGCCGCCGAAGGCGTTGGTCAGTTCCTCCTGGAAAGCGGGTTCCTCGGCCAGGCGTCGCGCGGCCTCCGCGTCGGCCGCCTCCCACCAGCGCGCAGGCGGCGGCCAGATGCCCCCCGCGCGGCCGCCCCACTGCTTGGCGCCATGCTGACAGAAGAAGTCGTACCGTTCCGCGACCAGCGCGTCAAGCCGGCTTGAGAGGCTTTTGCCCTCGCGGCCATAGGTTGCCTGCCGGAAGGCTTCCAGCAGCGCCGCGGCTGCATCCTCGCCGCCCGCGCGGGCGCTGCGCACCGACGGATCGTAGAGCCGCGTCAGCAGCGCCGCGCGCTGCGCACAGGCCTCGCCGCCGGCGTTGTCCATCGGCCGGATCTCAGGCGGCAACCCCAGTTCCATCGGGAAAGCCCGCACAATGCCCAGCAGAAAACTGTCGAGCGTGCCGATGCGCAGCCGGTGGGCGCGGTTGAGCAGCGTGCGCAGCAGGCGCAGGTAGTCCGCCGCCTCGACCGGCGCGCGCACGCCCGGCGCCTGCTGCTCGATTGCCGCCGCCACGCGCATCCGCTCATCCGCCTGCGAGGCGGCGGCGCAGAGGCGCTCGACGATCTTCTCCAGGATCTCGCCGGCGGCCTTGCGCGAGAAGGTCAGCGCGCAGATGCGGTCGGGGTCGGCCTGCGCGGCGGTCATCAGCGCCAGGTAGCGGTGGGCCAGCGCCCAGGTTTTGCCCGTGCCGGCGGAGGCGGCGATGGCGCGGTTGCCGAAACGGCTCATGGCGCCACCTCCCCTCGCCCGGCTGGCGCGACTGGCGCGGGTGGCGCGACGATGAAACTCCGGGCGTCGTCAAAGAGCAGACTCTCAAAATCGTCATACGCCGGGCTCGCAGCCGGCGGCCAGAAGACGTTGGCCCGCAGCCGGTCGATCACCGCGCCGGCACAACCTAGGGCATGCGCGTGCAGGGCGTCGGCGTAATTCTGCCAGAGCACGAACTGTGTGTCGCCCAACGTAGCGGGCAGCAACACGTAGCCAACCTGGGCATCGGGCCCGTAGGCGGCGCGCACCATCTCGCGGTAGACCGGCAACTGCAGGTCGATCCAGCGCCGGTCCTTGCGGGTCTGCGCCAGGCCAGCCGGCACAAGCGCTTCGGGCAGGAGATCAGTCGTGTCGCCGGCTGCCGCCAGGTGGGCCTGGGGCGGCAGCGTCGTGCGGTCGGTGCTCTTGTAGTCCAGCACGCAGATCCGTCCGTCGCGGCTATTGCGGTCCACGCGGTCGATGCGGCCCTGCACGCGCACGCCGTGCCAATCGAAAGCATGGCGGTCGCTCTCGAACTCGACGACCTCCCACCCCGCCGCATGCCAGGCCACTTGCCGCGCGGCAAAGGCGCGCAGGCGGCGCACCGCGCTCTCCACGGCCAGCGTCACGCCCAGCCAGGGGCGCGCCCCGTAGTGCCTCACGGCCTGCGCGCGCAGCCGCCCCTCGAGCCAGCCGGCCAGTTGATCCACATCGCCGCAGCCCCAGATGCCCTCGCGCGCCATGGCTTCGAAGGCGTCGTGCAACAGCGTGCCGAAGGCGCGTGCGTCCGGCTCGCGCGCCAGATCATCTGCGGGCTCCATGCGCAGCACGCGCTTGAGATAGAAACGCAACGGGCAGGCCAGGTAGTCGCGGAAGGTCGTGGCGCTGATGCGCTGCGCCGTCCAGGCCGGCCGCTCGCCGGCCGGTACGCGGCTGGGTTCGAGCAGAAAGCTGACCGCAAAGGGCGCCGCGCGCGAGGTGGCCGCGGGCGGCTGAAAGAGTTTTTGCGCACGGCCCACCAGCGCCTCATCGGCACAGCGGAAGAGCAGGCGCGATGGTCGCAGCGGATCGCCCGCCAGCGAAGTGCGCCCGACCAGCAGCAGCGTGCGGCCGCCCGTGCGGCGCTGCGCCGTCAGCTGCGTCAGCACGTAGGCATCGCGCGCCACGCGGCGGGCGTCGTCGCGCAGCCCCAGATCGCGGCGAAGCGCATCCGGCAGGAAGAGATCGCCGACATGGCCGTCGGGAACAAAGCCCTCGTTCATGCCGGCCACGCACAATACCGGTGACGGATTCCAGGCCAGTTCCAGCCACCCCTCGAGATCGAGCGGTTCGCGGTTGCGCGCCGGCTTGATCGACACCCGCTGCAACCGCGCCAGCAACGCCGCAGCCGCTTCCGCGCCCGTCTGCCCGGCCGCTTCGGCAGCGGCGAGCTCGCGCAAGGCGCCGTCCAGCGCCGCGGCCGCCTCGCGAAAGAGATCGTCGCGCGCCAGGCCCGGCTTGAGCCGCCGCGCGGCATAGATCTCCTGCAGCGTCGCGCGCAGGCCGGACGCGAGCGCCGGCTGCGTCAGCCGCGCGCGCCAGGCGTTCAGCGTCTCGAGCGCCGCGCGCAAAGCGACCACTTGCACGTCGGTCAAGCCATGCGGTGTCGCAGTGGCCTCGCCGGCTGCGCGCCGCAGATCCTCGAACATCACCGGCAGCCGTTCGGCCTGCACACCGTCCATCGCCTGCAGCGCAGCCACGGGGTCTTTGACGGCCGCCAGCACGTCCGGATGACGCAGCAAGGTCGCCGTCTCGGCATAGCCGGCGCGCTCGCGCCAGGCCAGCAACATCTCGACCAAACGGCAGAGCGGCGTCTCGGAGAAGGAGCGGTTACGCGGATCGAAGACCGGCAGCTGGCGCGCCGACAGTTCGCGTGCCAGCGGCGCCACCACCTCGCGATCCGGCACACCTAGCGCCAGGGAGGGTTGGGCGGTTGGGCGGTCGGGCGGTCGGGCGGTCCGACTGTCCAGCAGTCCCTCTTCCACCCAAGTGGCGACGCGCACAGCCTGGTCTTCGGGATCGGCGGCCAGGCAGATGTCCGAATCCTCGAGCAAAATCGGCCGCTCCGCCCAGACTTCCGGCTGGGGTCGTCCCCACACATCAAAGGCCGCGGCTTCAGAATCCGGCGCCGCGACCCAGACTTCCACCGTGCCGCCTAGCGCCGCCCACTGCGTCAACTGCGCTACCAGCAGGTTGGGCGGATCGGGCATGGCAGCCAAAATCACGCGCCGGATGCCGGCATCGACCCCGCCCGCGCGCGCGCTGGCCAGTTGATCCGCGACCGGATCGCTCAGCCCCCACTCCGCCAGCAGGGCCAGATCGCGCCGCTCCAACTCAGCCATGGCGGCCCATCGGTCGGCCTCCGCCAAGGCGAAACCGCGTGCCGCCACGTCGGCGATCGACAGCGCACCGTCGGCCAGTTCCTCGCGCAGCGTCATCAGGCGGCGCGCCACCGGCAGCGCCCAGCCCATGGTGCTGGCGTGGCCGTGACCCAGAAAGGCTTCGAGTTCGCCCGCCGGCACGGACCGCAGCACGCTGCACCAGGCCAGCAGGACTTGCAGATCAGAGGCCTGACCGGCTTTGGGCGGCGGGCGCAGCAGCGCGGGCGCGGTCATGACTTCCGGCCCCAGCAGCGCCCCGCCCCGCGCCTGCGCCGCCAGCGGCAGCGCCAGACGCAGGCGCCAGCTCGATTGCCGCGTCGGCGTGACGATCGCGGTATCCCGCAGATCGAACGTGCCGCCGCTGCATGTCAGCAGCCGTTCCGGCACGGTCGTGCACAACGGCCGGTCCCAACCCAGAAAATGGCGTGACAGTGGCATGAGGAAGTTGGTGTGACTGTAGCAAATCGGCCAGGACGTGGCGACTGGTGCTGATCAGGGTGACGGGCAGCCGGCTGGACGACACGCGATTGTGGGAAGTAGCCGCAAAAAGCACAGGAGACATAGAAGGTGCATCCTGTTGTTCTTGTGCCTTCTGTGGCCAACTCTGATCACGAGGCGCTGAGATCTTTGCCCACCGGGCACGGGCGGCCCGTGCCCCTCCAGATAGGTCTCACCGCATCGTGGATGCACTTTGGAGGGCGGTCGGCCTCGACCGCCGCATGTTGTGGGAGGGAGTAGCCGCCGTCTTTCCACGGGAGGGAGTAGCCGCCGTCTTTCCACGGGAGGGAAGCCGTCCTCCGCGTCTGCGCGTCGTCAGGCACCCGGCGCCGGCAGGCTCGCGGCCTTGCGCTCGTCGCGGATCTTGCGCAGCCCGGCGATGGCGCGGCGGTGATGCGGCCACTGGTCGTTCTCGAACGCCGTGATGTTCGCGCAAGGAAACGAATCGCACGCACCACAATCGGAGAGCTTCTTCTGCTTGAAGCAGCAGGCCCGTATCTTGCAGTCGCCGCTCCAGACCTTCGCATCCGGTCCATGGCAGCCCTCGCACCCTTTCGAGCGGGTGTCGCACGTATTGCAGTCCAGACCGCATGCCGCCATCTTCATCTTCTTCTCTCCGTTCGCAGCATCTGCGCGCGCGACCCGCGCGACCAGGCACGCGCACATGGCCGCTCCACACGTGGCGATGACTCCCTGCGATTCATATGGGGTCCTCTCTCTGGCTTGACCGTAGACCGGTCCGGCGAGGGCGTCAAGCCCTGAACAGGCAGCCGGCTGGATCACTGATCTTGGCGCTGGCGCCTCGGAACGGCCACGCGTATTGTTGTGGCACTCGGCCACCCGCCATGTCGTTACCTGCCGTCATCCTGGAGTCCTTCACCGCCGCCCTGCGCCAAGCGCTGCCGCGCGTGGCTGCGCCGCATTTGGCCGCCCCGCACTTGCCCGGCGCCTCGGCGGCGCTCACCGCGCTGAGCCTGGGACGCCTCCATCCCGACTCCGTGGTGGTGGCGGTGACCGCCGGTCCGCAGGAATTGGATGCCCTGCATGCCGATCTGCTGGCCTTTGGCCATGGCGCCGGACGAGATCCAATCCTCTTCCCGGCACGCGAGGAAGCCAACGAAGGCGACGATGCCGAACTGGCCGGCGCGCGCCTGGCTGCCATCCGGACGCTGGCCGGCTCCTTCGGATCGGTCCAGAGAACCGCTCCCCTGCCCGTCCTGATCGCCACCAGCATCCATGCCCTGCAGGAACCGGCGCCCGATCCGGAAGCCATCGCGCAGACCTCGACCCTGCTGCGCGTCGGCGAGGAGTTTGTTTTCGACGACCTCGTGACCCGCCTGGTGCAGGGCGGCTACACGCGCGTGCCCGAAGTCACGGCCAAGGGCGAAATGGCCGTGCGCGGCGGGCTGATGGATCTTTGGCCGGCAACCATGCCGATGCCGCTGCGGGCGGAGTTCTTCGGCGCCGTGCTGGAATCGCTGCGCGTCTTCGACCCGGCCACGCAAACATCCATCTCCCGACGCCAGGAAGCGTGGATTCCGCCCGGACAGGCCGGCTCCTTGCGCCAGTCTTTTCTGGTCGACCACCTGCCGCCGGGCGCCATCATCCTCTGGTTCGACCACGACCGGTTGCGCCAGATGGCAGGAACCGGCGCAACGGAGGGTCCCATCGCGTCAGCGTCCGCGCCGGCCCGCCTGACTTGGGACGAACTCGCCAGCCGCCTGGCTGCGCGCCAGCCCCGCCTGGTGCTCTCATGCGGCGACCCGCCACCCGCCGCCACGCCGGCGCTGCTCCTCGAGATTGCGCCCCTGCCGGGTCTGGCCGATCTGGAGGGCAGCGCCGCGCCCGATGCGCTGGCGGCCACCCGGAAGAGAATGCTGGCCGATCTGCAGCGGCAGGCGGCCGAGGGCGCGCAGGTCGTGCTGGGCATGGACACGGCCGGCGCCTGCGAGCAACTCACTGCGCAACTGGGACCCGCCACGACGGTACAGGTCGTGCACGCGCCCCTCTCGGGCGGCTTCGTGCTGCCTGCCGCGCGGCTGGTGCTGGCCTCGCAGGCCGATCTCTACGCCATGCGCCAGCAGGCGGGGCGGCGCCGTCTGCCATCCGCCACGGCGGCACAGGGCGGACGCATCGAGCGCCTCTCCGAGTTGGAGATCGGCGATCTCGTAGTGCATCTCGACCATGGCATCGGCCGCTATCTCGGTGCCACCGAGATCGAGATGGATGGCCGCCGCACCGAGGTGCTGACGCTCGAATATGCCGAGGGCGCCCGGCTGCACGTGCCGGTGGCGCACGTCCATCTCCTCAGCCGCTACATCGGCGTCGGCGGCACCACGGCACCGCTGCATCGACTGGGCGGCAAGCGCTGGACACGCGAGAAGGCCGATGCCGAGCGTTCGATCCGCGACCTGGCGGCCTCGCTGCTCGAGACGCAGGCGCGGCGGCAGGTGCGGCCCGGATTTGCCTTTCAGACCGAGCCCGCCTGGATGCACCCCTTCGAGGCCTCATTCCCCTACCGCGAGACCATCGACCAGGAACAGGTGATCGCGGACGTCAAGGCCGACCTGGCGGCGGCGCGGCCGATGGACCGCCTGGTCTGCGGCGACGCCGGCTACGGCAAGACCGAGATCGCCATGCGTGCAGCCTTCATCGCCGTGATGAACGGCAAGCAGGTGGCGGTGCTGGTGCCCACGACCGTGCTGGCCGAGCAGCATGCCGTTTCGTTCCGCGAACGGCTGGCCGCCGAACCGGTGCGCATCGAGGTCGTGAGCCGCTTCCGCACCGCGCAGCAACGTCAGCGCACGCTGGACGGGCTGGCGGACGGCACGGTGGACATCGTCATCGGCACCCACGCGCTGCTGCAGCCCGGCGTGGTCTTCAAGGACCTGGGGCTGCTGATCGTCGACGAAGAGCAGCGCTTCGGCGTGGCCCACAAGGAGGCCCTCAAGCAGGTGCGTGCCGTGGTGGACGTGCTGACGCTCACGGCCACGCCCATTCCGCGCACGCTCTACCTGAGCCTGACCGGCGCCCGCGACATGAGCCTGTTGCAGACCCCGCCGCAGGAACGCCTGGCCGTGGAGACGCGCATCGTGCGCGACAGCGACCCGATCATCCGCTCCGCGATTCTCCAGGAGCTGAACCGCGAGGGGCAGGTCTACTTCCTGTACAACCGCGTGCTGACGATCGACCTGATGCGCGTCCGCCTGGAGCGCCTGGTGCCGGAGGCGCGCATTGCCGTGGCGCATGGGCAGATGTCGTCCGGCCAGTTGTCCGCCATCATGCGCGACTTCGCCGCCGGCGCCTGCGACGTGCTGCTCTGCACGACCATCGTGGAGAGCGGCCTCGACATCCCGCGCGCCAACACGATCCTCGTGCACCGCGCCGACCGCTTCGGCCTGGCCGATCTCTACCAGCTCCGCGGCCGCGTGGGCCGCTCGTCGCACAAGGCCTTCGCCTACTTCCTGCTGCCCGAGCATGGGCAGACCGACGAGGAGGGCCGCCAGCGGCTGGCTGCCCTGAAGCGGCACAGCGGCCTGGGCGCAGGCTTCAACATCGCCATGCGCGACCTCGAGATCCGTGGCGCGGGCAACCTGCTCGGCGCCGCGCAGAGCGGACACATCGCGGCCATTGGCTTCGGTCTCTACTGCCAGCTGTTGCGCCGCACGGTCGCGCGCCTGCAGGGCAAGAAGCTGCCGCTGCTGGTGGACGTGGTGCTGCAGCTTGACTTCATTGACATGGCGCCCGGCGCGCCCGATGCGGAGGCCACGGCCTGCCTGCCCTATGCCTACATTGAGGACGAGCCGCAGCGCATCGCCTGGCACCGCCGCCTGGCAGAGGCGGTCGACCTGGGCGAAGTGCGCAAGCTGCGCGCGGAGCTGACCGACCGCTATGGCCGCCCGCCGCCACCCGCGACGCGGCTTCTGCGACTGACGGAACTGCGCATCGCCGCCGCGACGCGCGGCCTGGCGCGCATCGAGACGCGCGAAGGACGGGTCTGGCTGCTCAAGCGAAACAGCCGCGACCCGCATCTGGTCCGCAACCGCCTGCCCGTGCTGAACGGCCGTTCAGCCGACCAGAAGATCGCCACGCTCTTCAAGCTCGTGTCCGAGTGCGCGTGAGTGTTCAGGTTTCAGTGTTCAGGTTTCAGGGAGTCGCGCCCCTGATCTGAGAAACCAGGGTTCAGGGTCTCAGGGTTCAGGAAAGGCGACAAGTTAACGAAGAGAATGTTACCCCTGAACCCTTTCTCGTCGCCTGTCCCATCCGACGCTCCGTGCCGGCGGCTTCACTGAACACTGATGACTGATCACTGGTTACTGACCACTGCCTACAACTCGAGCATCCGCGCAATGGCCTGGCGGGCGCGGGAGCAGGCGGGCTCCTCGACGACGACGCGCGGCGTGCCGGTTTCGAGGCAGTGCGCGATGGCCTCCAGCGTGGTCTTCTTCATGTTCGGGCAGCAGGCGTTCGGCGTTGCGGGATAGAAGCGTTTGCCGGGATTCTCGGCACGCAGGCGGTGCAGGATGCCGATCTCGGTGGCCACGATGATCTCGTCGGCCGGACAGACGCGGGCCTGCCGCAGCATGCCGCCGGTGGAAAGGACTTCGTCCGCCAGGTCCACCACCTCGGCGCGGCATTCGGGGTGCACGAAGACGCGCGCCTGCGGATGATCCTGCTTCAGCTGGCGGATGTAGTCCGGCAGGATGCGCGCATGGGTCGGGCAGAAGCCGTTCCAGAGAATCAGTTCGCGCTGCAGGCGGCGTCCGACCCAGCCGCCCAGGTGGCGGTCGGGCACGAAGATGACTTCGCCGGGGATTGAAGCCACGATGCGCTCGGCGTTGGCCGAGGTACAGCAGATGTCGCTCTCGGCCTTGACCGCGGCGGAGCTATTGACGTAGCAGACGACCTGGGCGCCGGGATGCTTGGCGCGCAGCGCGCGCAGGCCGGGCGCGTCGATCATGTCCGCCATGGGACAGCCGGCATCGGGGGTAGGCAGCAGCACGGTCTTGTCCGGCGCCAGGATGGCAGCGGTCTCGGCCATAAAGAAGACGCCGCAGAAGACGATGACCGGCGCATCGCAGGCGGCGGCCTTGCGGCTCAGTTCCAGCGAGTCGCCGACAAAGTCGGCCAGATCCTGGACCTCGTCCGGCTGGTAGTTGTGGGCAAGGATCACGGCCCGGCGCGCGCGGCGCAGGCGGTTGATCTCAGCCAGCCAGTGGGCATCGGTATGGGGGCTTGTTTCCATGTAGAGAGATCCAGGGCTCCGCGGATTCCAATCCCATCAACTCCAGTCGATTCGAGTCGACTCGAATCGACGCCATCGACCTTGGGCGCCTCAATCATACCACGCGCCCGGCTGCCTCTGGCAAGTGCCGGCTGGGCACGCGCAGCAGGCTGGCGAAGAAAAACATGGCCAGTGCCACGACGGCGGCGGCATAGAAGACCTTGTCGTGGCCGTGGCGCATCCACAGCCAGCCACCGAGCGCCGGCAGCGACATGGAGACGGCGTGGTTGATGGTCACGCCCAGCGAGAGGGTTGGTGCGATGTCCTCCTTGCGCACGGCGGTCTTGGCCAGGTAGATGTCGCGCGCCATGCCGGTGCCGAAGAAAAGCTGATCGATGACGAAGCAGACATAGAGGATGCCAAGCGCCAGCGCCCGGTGGTCAAAGAGGTGAGCAGCGCCGTAGCCGATGCAGACGCAGAAGATCACCGCCGCGTCAGCCATCAGGACGAACCGCTCGCCAAGCCGGTCGATGGCGCGGCCCAGCAAGGGCTGGAAGAGGATGCCCAGCAGCGCCGAGACGATCATCAATGCGGCGATCACGCCGACCGACTGGTTGAAGATCCGCACCAGCACCCATGGGCCGAAGGTGATGAAGACCTGCTTGCGGGCGCCGAAGAGAAACGAGAGCACGTAGTAGAGCCAGTAGCGCCGGTTCCAGACCAGCCGCGGCCGCGCCACGTGCGCGCCGGGCATGCGCATGAAGAGCAGCACGCAGCCGGCGACCAGCGCGGCCGCGCCGCCGATCTGGAAGATCAGCCGGTAGTTGTGGTTGCCGCCGCGGGTCAGCAGCCAGACCAGCCCATAGCCGACGATGCTGGCCGTGACCGCCACGCCGCTGATCTGGCCCAGCCGGCGGCCGCGCGAGACGAGATCGGGGGCCAGGTCCATGCCGATGCTCGAGCGCACCGGCATGATGACGTGCGCGCCGGCGCTCCAGATGGTCAGGACGACCAGCATGGAGGTCCACGAACCACCCTCGTAGGCCAGGCCGAGCATGCCCAGCCCGGTGGCGAAGGCGGCGGTGGCGGCGATGCGCGTCTCGGAGAAGAAGACCAGCCCGGCGACCAGGAAGGCGGTCAGAAAACCCGGCAGTTCGCGCGGAAACTCCAGCACGCCGCGCTGGTCGGCGTTCAGGTGATACACGTCCTTCACGAAGTTGTTGAAGGCCGTATCGAACATGCCGCTGGCGGCGCTCAGCAGCGAGATGCCGACCAGGAAGAGGGCCAGGTTCGGCCAGCGCGGCGGTGCCGCGGGTGCGGGTTGAGCAGGGGTAGGTTGGGTCGTCATGGAGAACGCGCCTGCATATAAGAAGCAGCGCGCCCGGCCGTTTCCGGCAGGGCGCGCGCGTCGACGTCAGGATTCTGACTCCTGAATGCTGACTCCTGGCTCCTTCTCATTACACCGCGGACGCCACCAGGTCGCCGACTGCCGTCGTGCTGAAGCCCATGCGCCCGGCGGCCTGGCTCTTCATCTTCGGCGTGGTCGCCAGGATGGCCTGCTCGACGGCGGCGGCCGCCTGGTGCTCGCCCAGTATATCCAGCATCATGCCGGCAGCGCCGATGGCGGCGATGGGGTTGATGACGTTCAGGCCGGTGTACTTGGGCGCGGAACCGCCCATGGGCTCGAACATCGAGACGCCATCCGGGTTGATGTTGCCGCCGGAGGCGACGCCCAGGCCGCCCTGGATCATGGCACCGAGGTCGGTGATGATGTCGCCGAAGAGGTTCTCGGTCACGGCCACGTCAAACCATTCGGGGTTCTTGACGAACCACATGTTGGCGGCGTCGACGTGGTTGTAGTCGCGCTTGAGCTCGGGGAAGTCGCGGCTGCCCATCTCCTCGAAGGCGCGGAACCAGAGGTCACCGCAGTGCGTCAGCACGTTGCGCTTGTGGATCAGGGTGATGGGCTTCTCGGCCAGCTTGGGATTGGCGGCATTGCGCCGGCGCTTGAGCTCGAAGGCATAGCGCAGGCAGCGATCGACCGTGCGGCGGTCGTAGACCATGAGCTGGGTGGCAATCTCGTCGGGGGTGCCGAGGCGCGTGACGCCGCCCATGCCGGTGTAGATGCCGCCGGTGTTCTCGCGGATCACGATGAAGTTGATGTCCTCCGGGCCCTTGCCCTTGAGCGGCGTTTCGACGCCGGGATAGAGGCGCACGGGGCGGAAGTTGATGTACTGGTCCAGGGCAAAGCGCATCTTGAGCAGGATGCCGAGTTCGAGGATGCCGGGCTTGACGTCCGGGTGGCCGATGGCGCCCAGGAAGATGGCGTGGTGCTTCTTCATCTCCGCGATCGCAGAGTCGGGCAGCGTCTCGCCGGTCTTCAGGTAGCGGGCCGCGCCGAAGTCATAGGGCGTGAAGTTCAGCTTGAAGCCGAACTTGGCAGCCGCCGTGTTGACGACCTTGACGCCTTCTTGCGCCACTTCTGGTCCGGTGCCGTCGCCGCCGATCAATGCAATGCTGTACGTTTTCTTGGCCATGGGAATCCTCTCCTCGGGCGTTTAAGAATAGGCCAAGCGCACCGCTCGTGCAAGCGCTTTGCCAGTCTCAAACGCGGGCATGACAGATGCGGGCCGGCGCGCTACAGTGCTCGACGCATGGATGCCGATGCCGAACAGGTGCCGGAGCATTGCCGGGCGTTGCTGCCGGTCTTGCGGCAAGCGGTGGCGGAGCAGCCGCCGACCGCCGCGCCCGCATGCTGGGAAGCGGTGTTCGTCCAGGCTGAGCAGCAGGAAGTCGCCGCGTTCCTGTACCCCGTCATCCGCCTCTGGCCGCCGGCCCTTCGGCCGCCGGAACCGCTGCTGGCCCGTTGGCGCAGCCGGTTCCTGACGGCGGTTGCTGCCGCGGCCAGACGCACGGAACAAGCCAAAGAGCTTTTGGCGGCGCTGGTGGCGGACGGGATCACGGCCATTCCGCTCAAAGGCATCTGGCTGGCGGAACAGGTCTATGCCGATCCGGCCCAGCGGCCGATGCGCGACATTGACCTGCTCGTGCAACCAACGGAGTTGGATCGCGCGCGCCGCACGCTCGCGCGATTGGGTTACGCCATCTGCGAATCGGAACTCTCCGACCGCTACGACTACGCGCTGACCGCATGCTGCCCCCGGCACGCCCTGGCGGTGGAACTGCACTGGCAACTCGGCTCGGAGCAGACGCCGGAGATGCCCCGGCCGGACCTGTCCGGCTTGTGGCAGCGGCTCGTGCCGGAAACCGTGGCGGGTGTGCGCGTATCAGTGCTGACGGACGAAGAGACGGCGGTGCTGCTGGTCTATCACGCGTTGCATCACGCCTTTGCCATGCCGCTGCGGGAACTGCTGGATCTGGCGCTGCTGCTGAAACGGCGCGGAGCAACCTGGACCCCCGAACGCTTTGCCATCGTGGCGGCCGATTGGGGGC
>Ga0316226_1001566_pt1 | contig 24037 bp, 15 predicted proteins | sample TBH18017metaG_FD_206009 | JGI IMG/M metagenome (GOLD analysis project Ga0316226, IMG submission 206009) | Freshwater microbial communities from Trout Bog Lake, Wisconsin, USA - TBH18017 | ecosystem: Environmental > Aquatic > Freshwater > Lake > Hypolimnion/Profundal zone | place: USA: Wisconsin...
TGATGGCACAGGGAAGCTTCCGTAGGCTGGGGACTTCCCGGTTTGCGAAAGCGGCAGAGGACTGCCCGCACTCCAAGACGCTGACGCGCTTATCAAAAGCCCCACTCGGCTCAGTCCTGTGCCGCCTTCGCCCGCCGGACCAACCCTGTGCAACCGGCGAACGTGCTCAAATCAGGGGAAATCCCCATCAGAGACCCCCTTCCAGAAATGCGCGTCAATCGCGACGACGCCTCATCCCAAGGCGGCACAGGACTGCCGCACTCCAAGACGCTGACGCGTTTACCGGGGCTCCCAACCCATTCAGATCGCTATTTGCAAACAACGTTAACAGAATAGAAATCCCATGCCTCAACAAGTCGTCGCAGGCGCGCTGCTTCAATGCACCTTCGGTGTGGCCCCCAGCCCGCTGACCGTGCTTCCCACCAACAAGGTGCTGGCGTCCGCGCCCGCCGCCACCATCATGGATCACATCCCCATGGTGAACATCATGCCCTTCGGCATGTGCAGTTCCCCCGCCAATCCCATGGTGGCCGCGGCAACCGCCGCCGCCTTGGGCGTCCTCACTCCCATGCCCTGCATCCCCGCGACCGCCGCGCCCTGGATTCCCGGGTCGCCAACAGTGCTCATCGGCGACATGCCCGCGCTCAACAACACCTGCAAGTGCATGTGCAACTGGGCCGGCGTCATCTCCGTCACCATGCCGGGACAAATGCAGGTGGAGATTGCGTAAGGGTCTTGGGGTGTAGGGCGGAGGCTGCCGGTCCCCGTTTTTTTCCCGAATCCCGAATTCTCCTTGCCTTTGCCCCCCATTTTCAAGCTAAAGTTCACCGAGAGATTGAAAAAGAATCCAACAAAACAATATGGGGAAGCGATTACTGACGCGCATTTTTGGGCGCAACTCGAAACAACCGGTTGATTTAGCGCCAACCTACACGCCTCCGCCCGATTTCGTGCGAACCACGGCTCTGGCGAAACGATCGGTCGCTCTCAATCATGAGGCAATTCGAGAAAACCTGACGCTCAAGGGCACTCTCGACACTCGTCGCGCCGCCATTCTTGCCGCGCTGAACGAAGATCGTTTGAACGACGCGGAGCCGTTGATTGCCGCGCTGGAGCGGGACGTCGCCGAGGCACTGCGCAAGAAGCAAGCGTTCACCGCCGAGTACCCGCCTTTGCTTTCACAAATCGAAGAGATCGTCGCGCTCGACGCCAGCATTCCCACGGCGCTTGCGGCCATGCAAACCGCAGCCATCCAAGCAAGGGCAGCCATTCAGGCTCAAATCAACCTGTCCGACTACGCCGCCGCCCAGACGCTGCTGGATTCTTATAAGGCGAAACTGGTCACCGACCTTGCCACCAAGAACGCGTTCGTAGCGGCCAAGACCAAGTTCACCGCCGAGTACCAGCCGTTGCTTTCACAAATCGAAGAGATCGTCGCTCTTGACGCCAGCATTCCCGCGGCGCTTGCGGCCATGAAAACCGCAGCCGTCCAGACGAAGGCAGCCATCCAGACCCAAGTCAACCTGTTCGACTACGCCGCCGCCCAGACGCTGCTGGATTTTTATAAGGCGAAACTGGTCACCGACCTTGCCGCCAAGAACGCGTTCGTTGCGGCCAAGGCTGCTTGGATGGCGCTCAATGGCGACTGTCAAGCGACCCTGGCGAAATTGGTCCAACTGGAGGGTTGGGCCGCGCCAACCGCCTCCGCATTGCGCGCGCGGATGAATACGATCGATCACGCGAAAGCCCAGTTCGACTACCCCCAGGCAATCGCGTTGCTGCCCGCATTGAAGACAGACGTTGCTGCCGCTCATCAAAAGGCGATTGACAAAATTAGTTGCGACGCCGCTTGGGGAGCGGCCGCTTCTTTATACAGTCGAGCCCGTGAAATGCCGGTACTCGACCCGCCGCTGACGGGGCTCGTCGCTGCGCTGAATGCAGCCTATGTCCCATTTTACAACAAATATACTGCCACGAGTTACTCTGAAGCTGAGCCGCTCATCGCGCAGGTGGTCACCGCCGCGATGGCAGTGATCCAAGCAGGAATGGTCGCCGGAGCCGATACAACTCCCGCGTTCGTAGCGGCCAAGACCAAGTTCACCGCCGAGTACCCGCCGTTGCTTTCACAAATCGAAGAGATCGTCGCTCTTGACGCCAGCATTCCCACGGCGCTTGTGGCCATGAAAACCGCAGCCGTTCAGACGAAGGCAGCCATCCAGACCCTCAACCTGTCCGACTACGCCGCCGCCCAGACGCTGCTGGATTCTTACAAGGCGAAACTGGTCACCGACCTTGCCGCCAAGAACGCGTTCGTTGCGGCCAAGGCTGCTTGGATGGCGCTCGACGGCGACTATCAAGCGACCCTGGCGAAATTGGTCCAACTGGAGGGTTGGGCCACGCCGACCGCCTCCGCATTGCGCGCGCGGATGAATACGATCGATCACGCGAAAGCCCAGTTCGACTACCCCCAGGCAATCGGGCTGCTGCCCGCATTGAAGACAGACGTTGCTGCCGCTCATCAAAAGGCGACTGACAAAATTAGTTGCGACGCCGCTTGGGGAGCGGCCGCTTCTTTATACAATCGAGCCTGTGATATGCCGGTATTCGACCCGACGCTGACGGGGCTCGTCGCTGCGCTGGGAGCAGCCTATCTCCCCTTTTACACCAAATATATTGCCACGAGTTACTCTGAAGCTAAGCCGCTCATCGCGCAGGTAGTCACCGCCGCGAAGGCAGTGATCCAAGCGGGAATGGTCGCCGGAGCCCATACATCTCCCGCGATTACTCCCGAGCAGGCTGGTCGGTCCGCTAATAAGCTTGCCGCCATGTCCCCGCCCGACCAAGCAGCGGTCAAGGCCTTGATCGCCGCAGCCCCCTCTGAGCGGCACAAACAGAGCTTGAACAAAGCCGTTGCCGCCGGTTACTCCGCCGCGGAGTTGGCCACTTTTGCCGGCAAGATCGCCCCTCACGATGAGCAGTGGCTCCAGGAGAACACGACGGTGGCATGTACGGCGACTGGCACAGGCATTCAGCAGCAGTTCCACATGTCCTGCAATGCCACTACCGTCCAGGCCGTCCGCGCCGCCATGGACCCGGTTTACGCCTTGAAACTGCATGAGGACAACCCCGATCTCGATAAGGTGCAGGCCAGTGCCGCAACTTCTTTGGCGGTCGAGCAAAAAGCAATGCTGGAATCCGCCTCTGGGCCGGACTTGATTGCTGCGGGGCTCCCTACCGACGCCGGTCTGGCAGTCCACCGCTCGGCTGCGGGCGGCGGCGTAGGAGCAGGTCGTTTTGCAGTCGATCTGCTGAACAAACAGAGCGATGTGACCGGATTGCGTTATGAAAACAAAAAAGTGGACGCAGCCAGTCGAGACGCGGCCGTGGACACCATCGGTCAGGAATTGACCTTGGGAAGGCCTGTTCCTCTCATCGTGGGCGCGACGGAAGGAGGTACATACCACTATGTCTTGGCCGTTGGCACTCATCCCGGTCCGCCGAAAACTTTTTTCATTCATGACCCCGGCTTGGGTATCACCGTGGCTCGCACGGAAGCCCAGATCAAGGGCAATGCCATGAATCTGCCCTCCGGCTGGAGTCGCCTGACGATGTATGAAAAGCCCACTCCCGTCTAACTATGCCGCTTTACTAACCGAAGAACCAACCATGGAAGACATCAACCTAGAACAACTGCTCAGCCAAACCCCGTCGACCTATTTTCAGAATGGCTTTCTGGATGAAGCGGGCAAGCCTCGCCCCGAATTGACCGGCATGAATGCTTTTGCCGTGGCCACCCAGCTTGAGTACGCTCAAACGTCTCTCGACGAACTGGGGCTTACGCTGGAATCGTTAAAACAAATCTTGCCGATGGGAACGGGCGATCCCTCACAACGCTTCGCCGGTGCCGTGAACGAGGCCTTGGCGTTGGTGCGGCAGGTCGCCAAGATCGACAATAATATCATGCTTGGCGGCTGGCTCCGCAGTTGCGCCTCATTTGTGAAGGCCGACGCGGACATCGCCGCTTTCCTGCAGCACGCCAAGGCAGTGATGCTGCAATATGCGGCCCTGCTGGCGGTGAAAAGGCCACCTGCGGCCCCGGAAGCCAACCCCTGATTTTTTCAGTGCCACCGGGGCTGGTCTGCCAACGCCGACCGTGCTCCGAAAAATGCCGGTCAGGCTTTGGCTTCCAGGCCGGCCTTGAGCGGAGCAAGTGCTTCAAGCAGCGGGGCGCGCAGGCTGAGGGCGGGGCCGAATGGGTTGGGCAACTCCGCTTCTGTCACGATATCGTCGGTCTCAATATAGCGCTCAAGCTCCTTCACCATTTGCGCAGTCGCGGGGGTTTCAGTAAGGTTCTTGACGATTGCTTCCAGCACAATCAGGGCCTGATCGGCCTCCGGATCTTTGGCGGCCTTGATGGCGGCGCCGAGGCCGCGCAACTGATCGATGGCGGCGGCGCGCGCCTTTTGCCAAACGGCCATGGCGGCGGTCGAATCGGTTACAGAGGTGGCTGGTTCCGGCGAAACCGCCTGCGCCGTCCCGGTTGCGCCGAGAAGTTTTTCGAGGGCGACAAGCGCTTGGAGTGCCGAGGTAAAATTGCCCGCGCCGGCCTTTTCGCGGATGAATTCCATCAAAGCGCGTATCTTTCCTGTGTCGCCAAGTTGTTCTTTTAATGCACGCTGCAAAGCTGGCATGATCGCGGTCAACCGCTCACGATAAGCCGCCGCCAGATCGGCATCCTGCGCCGGTGGCGCAGGCATTTGCGGCGGTGACGGCGGAAGAGGCGAACCCGCCTCCGGCGCCGCATCCGGGTCTATATCCGTTTCGTCGTCCAGTTCCGCGGAACCGTCGAAGGTTCGCACGCGCACCTTGTATTTCTTCCCGGTTGTGTCGCGCAGGGAGCGGACGAATTTTTTGGCCAGGCCTGGGGCGAGCTTTTCGAGAACGAAAGTGTGTGCGTTCTTCTCAAAAATGCATTCGCCTTTCAAGTGCTTGCCGCCGCTCACTCCGCCCGAGATCTGGATGAGCAGCTTCTTTGCCGCGCCGCCGGTCTTCTTGGCCACGAGCAAGGCCGCATTGCGCCCCACCAGATAGGCTGCGAACTTCAACTGCGGCCCGGCCTCGGTCCCCGGGGCAAGTTCCCCCGGCGCGCGCGACTTCACCTGATTGAGCGCGGTCACCAGCTTCTTGCCAAGGTCCGCCTTATATTCGGCGATCTCTGCGTCGTCCTCGCCCTCGTCCTCGTCATCGTCGTCCTTCTTCTTTTTCGCTTCCGCTTCCGCTTTCTTGCGAACCTTATCCACTTCCGAAAGCATCTTGTCGAGAGAATCGACCGCGTCTTTGTTCTTCTTATTCTCTTTCTTGAGCGCCTCGGCGCATTTCTCGACCTTTTCAAGCGCCGCAACCTGCGCGGCAGGGTCTTCCTCATCGGCCTTGCCGTACAGGGCCAGGGCTTTCGCCAAGTCCGAGTCTTTAATCTTCTGTTTCGCCGCCAAGGAATTCCATTGGCGTTCGGTCGCGAGTTGTGCGCTCATCGATTTGCGTTCGTGTGAAGGGTTGGTTTTCGACAGGGTGCTCCAAGGTTCGAAGGTGGATGTTATCGCCCTCGGGGCCGGCCGGGTTCATTGATTACCCGGGTACGGCACCGGGCGTCAATGCGATAACAGAGAAAATTCTTCTGGTCGGAGACTCTGGCGGTCAGGCCTGCCGCAGTCCAAGACGCTGACGCGTTCATCGGATGCCTCCCGCGGTTCTGCCGCCCGTGGTACAGCCTGCTAGAAATAGTTCGCCCAGTTCACCTGGCGCATGTCGCCGGTGAGCAGGAACTGCTGGTGCATCGCGAAGGCGCCGCGCAGGGTTTGCGGCGTGTGGCTGTGGCCGACCTTGCTGAGGTACTCGCGCAGGATCGGCTGGTAGTCCGGATGCGCGCAGTTGGAGACGATCAGTTCGGCGCGCTCCTGCGGGGACTTGCCGCGCAGGTCGGCGATGCCGCGCTCGGTGATCACAGCGGAAACGGAATGCTCGCTGTGGTCGAGATGGCTGGCGAATGGAACGATGCTGCTGATTGTCCCGCCCTTGGCGCACGACGGGCAGGTAAAGATCGACAGGTAGCCGTTGCGGGTGAAGTCCCCTGAACCGCCGATGCCGTTCATCATCGACTTGCCCATGATGTGGGTGCTGTTGATGTTGCCGAAAATGTCCAGTTCGATGGCCGTGTTGATGGTGATGAGCCCGAGGCGCCGGATGATTTCCGGATGGTTGGAAATCTCCTGCGGACGCAGCAGCAGCTTGGAGCGGAAGTCCTCCAGGTCCTTATAAATGGATTGGAGCACGTCGGAGGTGACCGTCAGCGAGGCGCCGCTGGCAAACTTGACCTTGCCGGAGCGAATCAGCCCGATGACGGCGTTCTGGATGACTTCAGTGTAAATGTCGAAGCGCGGAATGTCGGGGTGCGATCCCATCGCGCCGAGCACAGCGTTGGCGATGTTGCCCACGCCGGACTGCACGGGCAGGAACTCCTTGGGAATCCGGCCGGCCTGCAATTCGCCGGCGAGGAAGTCGGCAACGTTCTGGCCGATCTTGTTGGTGATGTCGGTCGGTTCGTCGAAGCCGCCGACTTCGTCGTTTCGGTCGGTCTCAACGACGCCGACAATTTTCGCCGGGTCCACTTTGATGACCTCGCTGCCAATCCGGTCCCCGGGGGCAAACACGCGCAGTTCGCGGCGGTGGGGCGGATCGGCCGGCTCGTAATTGTCATGAAAACCACGCAGCGCTGCGGGGTGTTTGTGGTTGAGTTCAATGATAATGCGCTCCGCCTGGCTGCAAATAGTCGGGGAGATTCCGACTGCGGAGGTGAGGACGATCTCGCCGTTCGGCGTCACGTCGGCCGCCTCCACCATGGCCCAATGAAGCTTGCCGAGAAAGCCGTACCGTATCGCCTGCGAAACGGCGGAAAGGTGCATGTCGAAATAGCGGGTTCTGCCGGCGTTGATGTTCTTGCGCAGGTCTGGATTCGACTGGTAGGGGGTACGGAAGGAAATAGCGTCGGCTTTGGCGAGCGCTCCGTCGACGGACGGTCCCGTGGACGCCCCGGTGATCATGCCGACGCTAAACGGTTTCCCGGCGGCGTGCATTTCCGCAGCGCGCTCGGCGAGCGCGGTTGGCACTGCTTTGGGCGTGCCGGCTGGTGTAAATCCACTAAATCCGATGGTGTCCCCGTCGGAGATGAATGAAGCCGCTTCAGCGGCGGTGAGTCTTGGCAGAGGTCGATTCATAATTCCACGAAAAAAGCTGTAGGGAACAAATATGCACACAGGGTGGAGGCTGCGCTGTGCCTAAATTGCTCAGACTCAGCCAAGGATTGGCTTATTTGAGAAGGCGGATTTCGCCGAATGGAGAATGGAGGAATGCCGGGGGCAAACCCGCGTGAGCGAGGAAATTCCGAGCAAAGCGCTGTGCAGTGCGGCGGCCCTCCGCCGCTTTGAGATGACTCCCGAGGAGCACCGCACGCCTCCTGATTCAGCAGAACCTTACTCCGCTACTCCGAAAATAGCGACGGGCAGCGGGCGGACGGTAGGGATGGCACTCCGGGCCGTCCGTCCGGGGGACGTCGAAAGGGCTGAGACGCGGTATTGGGCAAACACACTCCACTCCCGGACGGCTCGGAGTGCCATCCCTACCGTGGAAACCAAGGCCGCTCCCGTTTTTATCATGCGTGGTGGGCGCCAGCCCATGACGACTCGTTTCCATCCTGGAGCCTGGGAACGAACGCGAAAAATCCGCGTAATCTGCGGACTTTCTTCTTCTCCGCGGATGAAGCGCACTGCCAAAGCGGCGAAGGACCGCCCTTCCCATTACCCCACAAATCGAAGGCCGGGCATGAAAACGAAAGCGGCCCTTATCATTTGTCATCCTGAGCTTGCGAAGGATCCCACGAAGCCGGACAGGCGTTATGTTTTCCTCGAATGTTCTCGGAGCTAACGGCGTCCGTCGCAGCGCCGCCAGCTTCGGGAAGCAAATGGTACTTTGGCGCGCTCTGGCGTTTCGTGAGATCCTTCGCAGGCTGCCAATGAACCTGCCGGTTGGAGAGAGCCGTTCAGCGCCAACGGCGCGACCACAATGTAGCCTAGGGCAACGCCCTAGGTCGCTGAGCCACAACGGCTTAGGGCTGAAAGCCCGCAACAATTCCCGCTCAACGCATTGTGCCAGGCCTACAGCCTGGGACGCCTCATTTGCAAAAGTCCTAGGGCGTTGCCCTAGGCTACATTGTCGCTGGGCCGTTGGCCCGGAAAGGCGCCAGGCGATGCCAGGTTCATGCCCAACAATCACCCTCGCGCTTTGGCGAGGTTAGCTCCTCAGGATGACAACGTTCAGGGCTCCGTTGTGAATGGCGCTAACTTAAGGGCGTTCTTGGATCGATGCTGGTTCGTATTGCAGATAGCGCTCGGGACGGGGACTCCGGGGAGCGCACGCGTCTCGCGTGCTGACGCCGGCGTCCCGCCAGCGCGCACTTCTGGCCATCGAAACGAACTCGCGCCACGGCACGAGGGTTTGCTCGACGATGTAGCGCGTGATGAAGGCCAAAGTGTAAAATGCGCCGTCCTTTTTCCGCCGGCTCTTCACCTGCGCCTCTTCGACGGGCTCAACGCCGCTTTCCAGGTCCTGCCGGATGGGATCATTCCTACCTGCTTTCACTTCTGAAATTTTAGATGCGTTTGCCCTGAACCTTCTCATCCAGTCATCGTTCCTGGCGGCGGAATCCTTACCCTCAGCGATGTGCCCCTCATGTCGATTCCGGCCAATTTCCAAGTCCCGTAATAGACAACCCTTGACCTGCACGAGCAGGTTACGGAGCGACTCCCTTCGGGGCGTTGGGACCGGGTCTCCACACTTTGCCCTCAACCTTTTTCCGGGAAAGCCGGGCGGCCGTGAAAAATTCGTCCAGTAGCACTGCCTTGAAGCGCTCGGGCGGCAGACGATCCATAACCGCCTTCGCTTTATACGGCGTCAAATGGCGATCCGCCCCATAGATGATCACGAACCACGGTTCTTTGACGTCTTTGTAATCCTCGATCAGCATCCGGGCAAAGGCTTCAGGCTCAGTGAGCGTGTAGTAGTTGTTTCCATAGATCACCGGAAAATTTGCCCGCTTGTAGTCCACCTTTTGCTCGGGGTTATACCATTGTGTGAGGCCCTTGACATTCATCCCACGGGCAAATGCATCCCAGACCGGGCCTGAATGGGGAATCCACCAGATGTCGATGTAATCGGTATCTGTCAGCTTCAACCCTTGGTTAACCCGTCTTACATAGTTCCGCGCCATTTCCGGAGTCATCCGGTTGGGATGCGTGTATCCCCAGCCTGCGGCAGCGGTGAAACAATAGTCCTTCGGGGTGGCTCCCTTGTAGAAAAACTCCATCAATCCAGAGTAGCGTTCAAAGATAGCGGGTTCGACTCCCCAGTTCATCGGAACAGCGCCCCGCTCGGGCTGGAGCCACGCCCCATGTCCTTGGAGGGCGACCGCATTTTTGATGCTGTCGCCTTCATTAACCATGAAAGCGAGGTAGATTTTGTTTTCAACCTTGACCTCCGCCTCCGCAATATGCGCGTGCTTCTGCTTCAAGGGAAATTCCGATGCCTTCCACCGATTGAAAAATGAGTTGTTTGGAACTCCTGAGCAAACGACAACCAGCTCTTTGTCGGTGATCGATCTCACAAACGTGCTCTCATTGGCCGCTCCCCATCCAAAAACGGGGGTCAGGGGCGGATAGGCACCAAGGATTTTGAGTAGAGCCTCTGTTTCCGCCGGTCGGGATTGTTTGGGATCCGGCTTGTCCGCCGTATCCTGCCGGTAATGGGTCAGATCATAGACCAGCCATTTCTCCTGCACCGCCTGGTCAATGTCCACGTAGGTGTCATGTTTCTGATTACCATAGTTTTTCACCCGCGAGACCAAGCCTGTTTTACTCACCCGGGGAAGCACATTTTCGATCATCCACCGATGGACCGAGACCTTGCGGCCCACCTCGGGAATTGTGGGAATGGAGTTCGTGTCAAAAACAGTCGGCAATCCCGGCAGAATAGCCCGCATGGCGGGAAGGTCCATTCGCTGGACCGGCAGCGCATCCATTTGACCCGCCAGAGTGCCGACAAGGGCGACCTCGTCCTCGAAACTGTCGTAGACGATCCAGCCTCTTGCGAGCTTGTCTATTTTTTCCAGAAACGCCCCCCATGGCTGCGTGCTGAAGTGAAAAAAGGAGTCCTTTTCCAAAACATCCATCCAGGCTTCATTCATGGTTGGGTACTTGGCTTTAAAAGCCTCCGGCGTTTCTGGATTCCATGATTGCAATGCCGTTCTGCCCGGCTTCTCCACATAGTCCATCTCCATCCAGCGGTTGTCGTCGCCAAAGTCGAGATAGACATTCGGCCCGGTCCGATTGCTCAGCCCTTGAGCTGCCAGCAGAGTCAGCTTTTGAGCCTGGCTCAATCCTTTCACGGAAATGCGAAGAGCGGGGCGGGGCGTCGCAGCCTGGTTCTCTGGAACGGCAAAGGCCGCGACAAAAATCAAAATAAAGGTGACCAGTAGTGGTTTGTTTCTCATGAAAATTCAGGGATGTGCATTATCTAATCGACATTTCGGTCAGCAACCAGCCCTCCTTTTTTGCCGCATATCAACGTAGTATGCCGGTGGCTTTGCGACGGATAGACCGCGTTCCGATACCTCGGAGGCTTCATAGTTTCTCGACATCGACGTAGTACACCCCGGCCAGATCCTTGCCGCGATCGTCACGCATCCAAGTTTGCAAGATGGTCGAACCGGCAGACAACTCCAGCGGGATGACAACGGCGCGGTCTTCGGCGCTGACTGTGCGCCGGATTTCCTGTTCGCCAATTTTCAACGCGACGGAGTGGATGGGCAGCGCTTTGCCTTCGACATAAGGCCAGCCAGTAGACGGCGTGGCGGCCCGCATCGGAAGATGCGTTACCTCCGGCCACCGGCGCAATGTAAAGCGGTAGGTGCCGGGGCGATCCACGCGGATGTGCCAATGGCCATTAGAGGGTTCTCCAGAACGAACCGAATTGCTGAAATCAATCCATGTGTCTTCCCACTCGGAGATGTCCAGCAGCACCGGGTTCTGGTGCGTGGATCCGATCACCACCTCCTGAATGGGCACCTTGTCGGGTTGCATCCGAGCCCACCACGTTTTGTACTTCTCCGAGAGCCGGCCGGCAATGTCGGGGCGCTCTTGGATGACGTTGTTTTTCTGGCCCGGGTCTTTGCTCAGATCGTAGAGTTCCTTGCCACTGACGAGACGCCAGTCGTGCCAGAGCACGCAGGAATCCCCATAGACCGGCGCGTTCTTTTCGGGTTTTTCGGGAGTGGCCTTGGAATGCGTGGAATACTGCACCACGAGGGTTCGGTCCGCCAAGGAACCGCTCTCTGCGCCACGCAGGATGGGGGCGAGGGAAATCCCATCGAATGCCAGCCTTTTGGCAGGATGAAGGTCGCACAGGTCCAGGAGCGTCGGAAACAAATCCGTTACATCAGTCAACCCCGTGATGTCTTTGGGCTTGATTCCGCCATTCGGCCAACGCACGAACAGGGGCACGCGGTGGCCGCCCTCGTAGAGTTGTTTTTTGCAGCCGCGCATGCCGGCATTCCATACTTCCGTGAGGACATCCACACCGCCGTTGTCGGAAAGGAAGACCAAGATCGTGTTGTCGGATAATCCGTTTGTTTCGAGAAACCTCCGGAATTCCGCGAGGAGGTCGTCGTAGTGTTTGAGGTAGGCGTAGAGGCGTGCCCGGGTTTCGCCGTATTGTTTGAACGGAGCCTTCATCTCCTCAGTCACGAATTCTGGCCCGTGCTGGATGATGGTCGGATAATAGCAAAAAAACGGCTTCCCAGCTTTTTTCTGCTGGAGGATCCATGATTCGGCTTCCCGCTGAAACACATCAGGCGTATAGCCGTGGAACTGCTCGGGCACACCGTTGCGCAGGAGCGTGTCATCGAACCCATGATTACCCCAGTAGTCGCGAGCGGTGCCGAGACTCGAACCGGGGAAACTGACGGTCGTGTCGAAGCCTCGATCCATCGGACGATAGGGATAAGAATCGCCCAGGTGCCACTTGCCGAACAATCCGGTGGCGTAACCCTGAGACCGGAATAGATCCGCCATGGTGGGAAAGTCCGTGCGCAGCAGATGGCGGCCGCTATTTACCGACGAGGCGGCATTCACCAGGTTACATCTTCCGGTAAGTAGCTGCCCGCGGGTGGGGCTGCACATCGGGGCGACGTGAAAATCGGAGAACCTCGCGCTGTCCGCGCGCAGGGTGTCCAAGTTCGGAGTTTGCAGGCAGGGGTTTCCGTGTGCGGAGAGGTCGCCGTAGCCCATGTCATCGATAAGCAGAATCACGACGTTGGGGTGCGGTGAGACAAATGCCTGGTCCGCCATGGTCGGGGCGACCCCAACGGAAAAACAAAGCGATAATCCAGCGAGATACGAGTGCAGTGACAACCTGTTTTGGTCGGGCATACCTGCAACTCTCCATCAAAACGCTTTTTGGCACAACCTGCAATCGTGCATTTTGATTTGTGAATCGTGCATCATTCGAATTTCCGCCCCTCGAAGTTTCATTAAGGAACCGGGATGTTTTCGCCCTTGGACTGTTCTTTTGTCTGTTTGAAATTCCCGAAGAAATCCGAATTGCAGTCGAGCCACAAGGTAAGGCGGTGTCGATCTCGCGGAGAGAGCTTTAACCCGTAATGATTCCCGTCGAGAATCTTCATCAGCTTCGAGGCGCGAGCCCCGAATTCCCCGGGAATCGTGCGCGGCGTGGTGAAGGCTGGATCGTCATAAAAGAAAGCGAAGTTTTGCAGGGATTCATACGAATTATACCATCCGGTCTTGCTTTTTTCCCAGTCGCCCCTGGTGAGGTCCAGTGCTCTTTTTTTCATGTGACAGGCCACGCAGTTCCGATCCAGCACCGGTTGCACGAGGAGCGGAAAACTAAAGGGATGCGAGCCTTCCACTTCCGGGCATATCTCCGAGGGCGGGCGTTTGAATGCCATGGGATTGGCCTTCTTGGAGGCAGCGGCTCGGTAGGCCGGATTATGGCAGCCCTGGCAGGTGAGCATTTCGCCAGCATGCAGGTAGGTGTCGCTGCGCATCGATTGCACGGCGAGTCCATTTTCATCAAGCGCCTGGAAATAAATTGGGCGATGGATCGGAGCATTGAAAAACGCGCTGCCGTCCGCTTCCGTTTTCGTGCAAGGGAGGATGGATTTTGCCGCCCTTGCTCCTTGACGCTGGCGCGACCGCCAGGCTCCCACTGACTCCAAAACCGCCGCTTATCCGAACAGCATTGGGACAGATGGGCGCGTCACGGGCTGCGTGACAAGCGCATTGCAATTACACATTCCCCCAAAATCGCCAGATCGCGCGGAGGCGCGGGAATCAGGTGGCGCTTCGTCCTTTGGCCGGCGTGAGCCGCACCGGGGCGACCGAAATTTCGAGCGGGAGATTCGCCTGGTAATCGACCGCTTCAATAGCGGAGACTGCGGCGCGAATGGCGTGGCGGGCGATGTCGTTCTTGGAAAGGCCAAGCACCTTTACGGCGCGGGCCAAACGCGAATCCAATTCACTCGGCAAACGCACGGAGTGTATGGCGGCTGTCTTCGTTTTCATACGCCACAACTACTGTTTTATTCGGTTCGACGCATCCATTTTTTCAAAACTCCGAAAAAAAACGAGCTACATTCCCCTACCCTGAGCGCGTTTTGTGCTGGAACGCCCCCAACTATTCGCTTGATTTCGGCGGCCGGCCCGGCGTAGATGAGCACCGTCGAAAGCGGTGCGTTTTGAGCGACCGGCGACACAATCCCCATGGACATCTCCCCGCGGAACTCCCGTCAATGGTTGCTCGGGCTCCTGAGCCTGTTTTTGTCCCTTGGGCAGATCGAGGCGTCCGAACGCATTGTGGTGGTGAATCGCGATGACTGTTCGGTCTGGTTTGCGGGCAAGCCCGCGCCGGGGGAAATCAAGCTGCCGGAAGGAGACGTCTCCATTGAATTTCGTGCGAAACCCGAGGGTTCCGATCCCGTCGAGCGCTTTTGCTTCAAGCTGGAGGGGTATGACACGGAGTGGCGTGATTTCGGCGGAGGCGCCGACTCTGTCATGCGCGTGGCGGTGGTTTTCTACGACAGGGATGGAAACTGGCTCTCACAACGAGATTTTTGTGTGAAGGGAAACAGCCCGGGCTGGACGGGGTCCTGCGACAAATCTCCGCTTCTGGCGAAAAGTGAGGTTTTCGCGGTGCCCAAAGGCGCTGCCACGCTCTCGATTCTCCTGAGCTCGGCCGGCCCCCCCACGGAGGTGGGCACGTTGGCCGTGGGTGCTTTAAGAATCTCCAGAGCGCGCGACAAGAGCGGCAGCCCTCTGTGGAAGTTGAAATTTCCCGAAGGCGAAGACGCCAGGGTTCCGGAGGGTTGGGGCCGAAGCGGTTCACGGCCTTCGATGGCCCGGGTCGTTTCGTCAAAGATGGCTCCCGCCGGTCGTCTGCTGGCGATTGTGGACGAGGATGTTTCCGCCCATGGGGAGTGGCAAAGCCCTCGAATTCCCGTCGGCGCCGCCGCGGGGGAGTTGTTGCGAATGGATTGGCTCGAAAATTTCACCGCCGGCGTGAGCGGTAACCATTGGCTCCCATACCATCGTATTGAGCCAGGGCGTCACCTGTTCCGGTTCAAGAAGCTTACCCCCCAGTGGCTCCCAACCATGGAGGCGGAATTCGCCTTGGTCGTTTTCCCCCCCTTCTGGCAACGCACCTGGTTCCTCGTCATGAGCGGGATGGCGGTGGCCGGCCTGACCATCGGTTCCATTCGGTACCGCTCCTGGCAGCGCGCTCGCTTGGAGATCGCCGTCTTGCGCCAGCAAAACGCGATTCAAGCGGAACGGGCCCGGATCGCCCGCGATTTGCACGACACCTTGGAACAGGGGCTTACCGGCCTCTCCATGCAGATTCGACTCACCGCCAAGGCGTTGGAAGATGGTTCTCAGTCCAAGCTGAGGGACTCTGTCGATGCCTTGCGGCGGTTGGTCAAGCAGTGCCATTCGGAATTGCGGCAGTCGATTTGGAACCTGCGCTCCGAACTCGACTACATCGACCTTGCCGGCGCCTTGAGCCGCATGGCCAGGTCACTCGCCGCCGGCTTGAATATCCAGATTGAGATGCGGCAGGACATCAGGGGAGTCCAGCTGCCTTCTCTGGTTGAGGACAACCTCTTGCGCATTGCCCAGGAATCGATCACCAACGCTATCAAGAATGCCGGAGCGTCCCGGGTCACGATCGATCTTGCAGCCACTCCGACCCTGATTTCTTTGAAAATCAGCGATAACGGCCGGGGGTTTTCCGGCGAAATTGAGTCCCACCGGAAAGAGGGACATTTTGGAATCCAGGGGATGGAGGAGCGGACCAGGAGCATGGGCGGCCAACTCACGATTTCAAGCGGCAACGATGGCGGATGCGTGATTCAGGTTGAGGTTCCGCTCCAGAAAACCGAAGCTTGACCCCGATGAATCGCGATTCTCTTCGTATCCTGATTGCCGACGATCACTCCGTAGTTCGGCAAGGGCTGCGCAGCCTGATCTGCGAGGAACCGGATATGACCCTGGTGGGCGAAGCCTCCAACGGTCTCGAAGCGGTGGCCCTCTATTTCCGACTCAAACCCGACGTTCTTGTCCTGGACTTGCGGATGCCGCTTCTCAGCGGGACTGACGCAATCAAGCAAATTCGCGGCAGAGACCCGGAGGCTCGAATTTTGGCGCTGAGCAGCCTGAGTGGAGATGAAACCATTCACGCCGCCTTGGAAAATGGGGCGATGGGCTATCTGCTCAAAGAAGATTCCGGCGACGAGACGGTCGCTGCAATCAGGACCGTGATGGGCGGAAAGCGTTGGTTGCCCCCACAGGTAAAGGCGAAACTGAGGGAACGCCAGCGCGGCGAAACTCTCTCCAAACGCGAGAAAGAGATTGTTGAACTTCTCGCCTCGGGAAAAATCAACAAGGAGATTGGCGGGACTTTGGGCGTCAGCGAGGAGACCGTCAGAACCCACATCAAAAACATCTTTGGAAAACTTCTGGTGCGCGATCGCACCGAAGCCGTCATGGTGGCGATGCGGCGGGGAATCATCCGCGCGGACGAAATCTGAGTGCCACAGCCGTACTTCGAAAATCCCCCGAACGGGTGATTCCAAGGCGAGGAAGACGCAATAAACTGCCGCAATAAAACCCAGACCAAAATCGGTACCGTCTCGCACGAATCGCCAACCTCAAAGATCCATGAATGATGAGCGCTCCCAACGCTCACCTCGCCCCAGCCGCAGGTTTTCAGCTTTTTTCCACACATCCAATGAACATCAATCCACTCGTCACCCTGTCCGTTGCAGCCTCGCTTTCGTGCGTTTGCCTGGCCGGGGAACCGACCCCAAAGTATCTCGATCCGAAACTGCCCATCGAGCAGCGAATCGACGATCTGCTCCCCCGTCTCACCCTGGAAGAGAAAGCGCTCCAGTTGCGCGATGACTGGGGTTGCAAGGGAATTCCCCGACTCAAAGTCCCCACGCAGTTCAAAACAGAGGGGCTTCACGGGCAATCGTATTCAACCGGCGCCACGATTTTCCCGCAGGCGATCGCCATGGCCTCCACGTTTAGTCCCGATCTGATCGCACAGGTCGGTAAAGCGACGGCGCTCGAAGCGAAAGCGGCCAACATTCGCGCTTCATGGTCCCCCGTTTTGGACGTGGCCCGTGACGCCCGCTGGGGGCGCATTGAGGAAACCTACGGTGAAGACCCGTATCTGGTCAGCCGCATGGGGGTGGCCTGGATCAGCGGATTCCAAGGCGAGAACATGATCGCCGTGCCGAAGCACTTCGCGGGGCACGGGGAACCGCTCGGCGGCAGGGACAGCAACGACGTCGGACTTTCCGAGCGGGTCATGCGCAACATCCATCTGGTGGGATTCCGCGCCGCCGTGAAGGAAGCGCACGCGGGGGGGATCATGGCCGCCTACAGCACGTGGGACTACACCCCCGATAACGCTTCCGGCGAGCTGTTGCAGAAGATCCTTCGGGAGGAATGGGGCTTCGATGGCTATGTCGTCTCCGATTGCAGCGGTCCCGAGAACTTCATCAACAAACAGAACATCACCGACAGCATGGAGGAGGCTTGCCGGCTCGCGATTCTTGCGGGAGTCGATGTGGAATGCGGTTCGGCTTTTAAGAAGAGCCTCCTGTCGGCGGTGCAGAAAGGCATCCTGCGCGAGAGCGATCTCGAACCCAATGTGCGCCGTGTGCTTCGCGCCAAGTTCAAGCTGGGCCTTTTCGACGCGCCTTCCGGCGACAAGATGGTTTGGGAAAAACTCCCGGCCTACGACACCCCCGAGCACCGCGCGCTGGCCCGTGAAGTGGCCGTGCAAGGTTCGGTTCTCCTGAAAAACGACCGCCAACTGCTGCCGCTTTCCAAAACGACCAAGACCATCGCCGTCATCGGGCCCAACGCCGATGTGGCACAAACCGGCGATTACTCCGCAAAGCCTGCTCCCGGCCAGCTGCTCACGGTATTGCAAGGGGTGAAAAGCCACGTGAGCCCTGAAACCAAAGTGCTCTATGCCCAAGGGTGCGAGATTCTCTCCACGGACACCGCCAAGATCGCGCAAGCCGTGGAAGTAGCCAAACAGGCGGATGTCATTATTCTCGTGGTGGGCGACAACTGTCATCCCGCCGGCGGCAAATCGACAACGGGCGAGAACAACGACGGCGCCACGCTTGAAATCCCCGGAGCGCAACGCCAACTCATCAAGGAGGTTCAGGCCGTCGGCAAACCCGTCGTGCTGGTCCTGGTGAATGGGAAACCGTTCACGCTGGCCTGGGAGGCGGAGAACATTCCGGCGATCCTGGAAACATGGTATCCCGGCGAAGATGGCGGAAACGCGACCGCGGACCTGCTCTTCGGCGACCGCAATCCCTCGGGCCGCCTGCCGATCACATTTCCGCGCCACGTGGGACAGCTTCCGCTGCATTACAACTATCTGCCCTCGGGGCGCGGGTATGAGTACTATGACATGCCCTTTACGCCGCTCTTTCGGTTCGGCCACGGTTTAAGCTACACGAGCTTCAAGTATTCGAATCTGGTCGCAACGCCGAAGAAAGACGACCCCGGTTTTGTGAGTGTCTTCGTCGATGTCGAGAATACGGGCGAGCGCGATGGCGACGAGGTGGCTCAACTCTACGTCACCGACATGCTTACCTCGGTAATTACGCCGGTGATCGAACTGAAAGGCATCAAGCGCGTCTCTCTGAAGAAGGGCGAAAAGAAGACCGTGTCCTTCGATCTTACGCCGTATCGACTCTCGCTCCTCGACAGCTCGATGACACGCGTCCTCGAACCCGGCAAGTTCCGAATGCATGCGGGCTGCGTCTGCCCGGAACCTCCGAAGGGCGGAGCCGAACACAAACAAAAAATCGGCTTCACCAAACCCGAGCAGGGCATCTCCGGCGAGTTTGAAGTGCCTCGCAAATACAAAGCGGATTTCGTAGCGACTGTGGAAGCGCCGGAGAGCGTTCGCGGAGGCGACGCCTTCCAGGCGAAGGTCACCGTCAAGAATCAGGGCAATCTGCTCGATGTGGTTGAAATCAAACTGTGCGGCGAGACGGTGCTGGACACGCGCCGCTTTGAAATCGAACCCGGTGAGACACGCACCCACGCATTCAATGTCTCGCTCTACAAGAGCGGAAAGCAGCATCTGACCGCCATTGTCGCAGGAAAGCTAATTTACCATGCCATTCAGGTCTCCGCGGTTCCCGCCAAACTCGACCTGAGCAACGTGAGGACTGCAATTGACGACGACGGCGCTCTGAAATACGAGGCGCTCGCGCGCAATCTGGGGAGCGCAACCTTCAAGGGAAATGTCGGGATTTCCGTAGACGGCAGGGAGGTCGCGGGCGAACTGCTGGAACTCGAACCCGGCGCAACGCGCAATCTGGCGCTTGGCTACGTGTTTCCTCACGCCGGAATGTTCCGGGTCAAAGTCGGCAACGCCGCCGAGATGCAAATGAACGTCAACGGCGGAGTGGGGCTCGCCCTGCGAGATCCGCTCTTCTACCTCAACTTCCACGCGGCGGATGCTTCCGGTGTCAAGAACGAGGTGACCGGCACGATGCTGCCGTTCGTAGGCAAACCGCAGTTTGTGGACGGAAAATTCGGCAAGGCGTTCAGGACCGCCGACAAGAAGACCTATGTGAAAGTGGGCAATGCCGATCTCTATCGCAAGTCGTTCACGCTGGCCGCTTGGGTCCACATTGAGTCGCTTGAAAACAAACAGGCGGTCTTTTTCGGCGGCGAGGCTCCGATGGGCGCCAATGTGGACGTCAAAGGCACCGGTCTGGCTGCCGCGGTGTTCAATGAGAAAATGATGCTCACTTTCCGCGACATCACCACGCAGGGCAACGCCAGGCCGCCGATTGGAAAATGGACGCATCTGGCGTTTACGTACGATGCGGACCAGAGAAAAGGCTCGCTCTATCTCGATGGCAATCTGGAAACAACGAAGCCGCAGGAACCCTACACCGGCCCGCTCGAAATGATCGGGAGCGCCCCGGAATTGCTCCATGGCGTCTTTGCCATGGACGAGGTGCTCGTCACCCTTGGCGCCATGGGACCGAAGGCCGTCAAGGAACTGGCCAGGAAAGGTGTCGAAACCATGCGCAAGGGTGAACTGACCACCGACTGGCATCCGTTTACCGGCGCCGTTAACGCGTTGCAAAGTTTCGCCGACATCCCGGCGGGCAGCAGTATAAAGGTGACCGTCGACTGCGGCGACAAAGCCGGCAAAGTATTGGATTCCAAGACGGTTGAGCTGAAGCCTGGGGAACAGAATCTTTCGCTAAACGGTTTGCCGTCCGGAACGCAAATTCGCCTCCGCATCGAGATCGCCAGCCAACAATGGAATGCGTCGCCGGTGCTGCAAGCGGTCGTGCTTTCGGGACCGGGAGCAACAACCCGCTGGTCCACGGTGAACGACTGGCGCAAATGCGCCGCGACGGGCTCGGTGAAAATCGGTCTCTAACCAGACAAGGCTCATAATGAGAATATGAGGACATCCCGAAGCATCGTTCTCGGCTCGCTGTTGCTTTGGTGGCAGGCAGCAACGGCGGGCAGTATTGAATTGCCCGCCGCTTTTCCCGGTTCGTGGCAGACGTTTGGCCGGGCAGAGGTCAACCCGGGCGCAGGCTCGGTGACGATTGCCAACGGGATCGTTGCAAATCTCGCTCTGACCGGCGATTGCATCATGAGCTTCCGTGCCCGCGCCGTTAAGGAGAAGGCTCCCGTCCAGCTTTGGGCTGCTATTCGGGTAAAAGATCGGCTGAACCGCTATGTGGTGGGACTGCGCGGCGGATTCGACCCGCAGATAAGCCTCGCTCGTTATGCCCCGGACGGAGACTCCAAATTCCTGCGCTGCGCCACGTTGCGCGAAATGCCGCAACCGGGGACATGGTATCGCTTGCGAGTGGCGGTGGCGGGACGGCGCTTCCATGTTTATCTTAATGACGAAACTCTGCCGCGCATCAACGTGGAGGACCGGCAACCGCGCTGGAACGACGGGGGCATCGGGCTCGGCGGGGGCTGGCTTCCCGCTGAATTCGCGGACTTAAAAGTAACTCCCTTGACGGGTGCTCAGCTTGCGGAGTTCCAAGCGGTGGGTGAACGATTCTTTCACTATCCCGAGCCCGATCGCGAACAGACGCGTGCAAAAGCGCGCGATGCTTACCGCCCGGTAACGGTGCCGAACCTCCCGGCGGTGCGCGGCGAGTTTTCTCTCGATGGCACCTGGCTCTTCATGCCGGACCAGGATCTGCCGGCGGGGGTTCAACCCGACGCTGCGACGGTTTCGGACAAGGATTGGCACACCATTGCCGTGCCAGGAATGTGGACGCCAACCCTGCCATGGCTGCATGGCGAGGGAACCAAGCCCGGACGCGACGGAAACGATTCGGACCGCAGCCCCTCCGATAAACTGCTCACCAAAGAGTATGACCGCGTGAACGCCCAGACCTTCGATTGGGAGAAAACCAAGTCGGGGTGGTATCGGCATTACATCGATTTGCCGCCGGACATCGCCGGACGGCGGCTGGAACTTGTTTTCGATGCCATCGCTAAAAAAGCCGATTGTTATGTGAACGGCGTCAAAGTCGGCTCGAACACCGGCATGTTCCGCCAACTGCGCTGGGATATCAGCGGAGCAGTCAAGCCGGGGATGAATCTGGTGGCGGTTCATGTGATTGGAACCCCGCAGGCAGCGGTGAAGGATGCCGGCAAAGTGCAGGCTGTGGCGGTTACGATGGAGATTACCAACGAGATGCTGAAAGGGCTGCCCCATGGAATCATGAACTATAACGCGAGCGGTATCTGGCAACCGGTTCGCCTGCTGGTGACTCAGCCAGTGCGTGTAGATGAGGTATTCATCCGCCCCAGGCTGGACGGCGCCGCGGTCGAGTTCAGCGTGGCCAATGCAGATTCGTCCTCCCGCACGGTCAACCTTTCGTACACTATTCGCGATCTTGGCGACGGGTCCGTGCTCGACTCCGCGGAACACGCCGCCACCCTTTCGCTTGCGGCCGGCGGCACGGCCTCGCAGGTTATCGAAACTCCGAAGCTGCACCCCAAACTCTGGTCGCCGCAATCGCCGAATCTCTACGCGCTGGAACTCGTCGTCCGGTCCGGCGACCGTACGCTTGACCGGCACGTGACCCGTTTCGGATTTCGCACCTTCGAAACTGACGGCGGCAGGTTGCTGCTCAACGGGAAACCATGGTTTATCCGCGGCGCCAATCATTTTCCAAACACGTTGACGCCCAACGATCCCGTCCTCGCGCGGAAGTTCATGAAGATGGCGCGCGACGGCAACGTCTGGGCGACACGCTCGGTTTGCGAGCCATTCACCCGGACCTGGCTGGATGCGGCCGACGAGGTGGGCATGGGCGTATCCCAGGAAGGCATCTGGTCCTGGTTGATGCTGCCACCCGTGTTGGAAGACCAGGCGCTCAAGGATTCTCTGCCCGATGCCGGCCTGCTGGCTCTCTGGAAAACCGAGTTCTCCGATCTCATTCGCCAATGGCGCAACCATCCTTCCATCCTGATCTGGACAATGAACAATGAGATGAAGTTCCATGCTCATCCAACGAGCGACACCGATTTGCTCAAGCAAAAATGGGCCGTGCTCGATGACATGATCCGCACCGTGCGGAAGCTGGATCCCACCCGGCCCATCGTTGCCGACTCCGATTATCTCCGCAAGAAAGCTGAACCAGTATCGGGAAAGCTATTGCGAGAGAGCCATTTCGACGACGGGGATATTGACGATGCCCATCGCTATTTTGGCTGGTACAACCCGTCATTTTTCCATCTTTTTAACGGCGAATTCGCCAGGGATTGCGGCTCTTCCGGGCGCCCCTTGATCAGTCAGGAATTTGGGGGTGGCTATCCCCGCGATGACGGCTGGCCGGTGCGTTCCTACCAGTTCACGCGGTATGTGCCCCAGGCTCTCGTGGGCGACTACGCCATGGAGGGGAACGATCCGGCTATCTTCATGACCCGCCAATCATTAATGGCGAAAGAACTCACCGAAACGGTTCGCAGAACCGAACGCGACCAGGTGGCGGGACTCATGCCTTTTTCTTATCTGGTATGGTTCACCGAGGTGTGGGATGCGGCGCGCGTTCAGCCGCAGCTTCAATATTACGAAATCAAGAAAGCGCTGCAACCGGTCCTGGTTAGCGCCGAGTTGTTCGGCCGCCATTTCTATGCTGGCGACACCCTTCACCGCCGCGTTTGCATCGTCAACGATGCGGACGACGGTGAAGCGCTTCCAGCCGGCCTGCTGGAATGGGAAATCCGCGCCGGTAACACCGTGCTTGCGCGAGGCAGCCTGCAAACGCCAGCCATCCCCTATTACGCGAATCGCTGGTTGGACATGGAACTTAAGATGCCTGCGAGCCTGGCTCATCCCAGAACGGACGCCCGGCTGGTGCTCTCGTTAAAGTCCGCGGGCAAAACCTTTGGCTGCAACGACTACGCCATTCTGTTAGCCAGTCGTGAGTGGGCCGCTCCTGTTTCAGACACCGGGCGCGCCCTGCAAGTGTTCGATCCTGTGGGGCGGGCGCGCGGCACGCTGGCCGGTCTGGAAACGACAATAGTGAACTCCCCCGCCACGCTGGATGCGACGCAACCGCTCGTCATCGGCGACCTGGCCGCATGGATGAAGTTCCCGGACGGGACATCGAAGCTCAGAGGCTTCGTTGCGGCTGGCGGGAGGGTGTTATTGCTGAATCCGGCTGGAAACTTGACACGCTTGCTCCCCGAATACGTGAAGAGCTATCGTGCGCTGGGCGCGGATGCCGGAGAAATCGTCACGATGCAGGTTCCGGAGTCGCCCATATTCGATGGGCTGGAATCGGCCGATCTGTCTTGGTTCGAACTGGGGCCGACTTGCGTCCCCCGAGCCTGCTCTGGCACGTACGAGGTGGACCGCAGCCGACCGGAAGTGGCGACTCTGGCGCATGAATGCATGCTTCATCCGGCCGTGCCTCCGGGACGATTTCCGGCGATTGCGGGGGCGCCCATCGTGCAAATCCAGCTTGGAAAAGGGGTCATTCTCGCCAGCGAGATGCTGCTCCAGGCCCAGGATCGCGATCCCGTGCCTGCCCGCCTCTTGCGGAACCTGCTCGCCATCCTTTGGGCTGGCAACGCACTGAATTGAATCGGGCGGCCCGCCCCAATCTTTAGCGATAAGGAAAAAGTGCGCCCGGAGGCCCCGAGCGTTGTCATCCTGAGGAGCTAACCTCGCCCAAAGCGCGAGGGTGATTGTTGGGCATGAACCTGGCATCGCTTGGCGCATTTCCGGGCCAACGGCCCAGCCCCATACCAGCCTAGGGCGTTGCCCCACTGCCATGAAGTTAAGGAATTCGCGGTCTCGTTCCCAGGCTCCA
>Ga0316226_1001568_pt1 | contig 23964 bp, 19 predicted proteins | sample TBH18017metaG_FD_206009 | JGI IMG/M metagenome (GOLD analysis project Ga0316226, IMG submission 206009) | Freshwater microbial communities from Trout Bog Lake, Wisconsin, USA - TBH18017 | ecosystem: Environmental > Aquatic > Freshwater > Lake > Hypolimnion/Profundal zone | place: USA: Wisconsin...
AACTGGCGAAGGCACGACCGGACGCCTTCCTGCCTAACTTGGCCATGTCGCTGAACACTCTAGCCAATAGATTGAGCGATTTGGGCAGGCGGGAGGAGGCGTTGATCCAAGCGCAGGAGGCCGCGCGGATCTATGAGCAACTGGCGAAGGCACGACCGGACGCCTTTGAACCGGATTGGGCAATGTCCGAGAGTGTGAAAAGAGATTGTCTCAAGGCGATGGGAGACAATCATGGAGCGGCGGCGGCATCGCTGCAGTCACTACAAATCCTGGCGCCCCATTTTTTGCGGAGGCCCGCCGCGCACGCAAGGTTGATGGCCTCGCTGCTCCGGGATTATTTGGAAGACACCCAGGCCATAGGCCAGGAGCCGGACAGGAAACTCCTTGGGCCGATACAGGAACAACTCGAAAAGTTGAATCGGAAAACAGGAGGTTGACATGGGAATGATTGACAGTGGAATGGGACAAAGACATGGCTTGAAATTATTCCGCTGTCCATTATTCCTCTGACAAATCTTTCCGAAATGCCACATCGGATGGGCTTGAATGCGGTTGATGGATAATGGCCGTGATGGCACACTGCCCGTTGCGGTGTAACTGGAATAAAAAACATGAAAAATATAAAACGTCAACGCGGCGCGGTGGTCTTTCCGCTTTTGGGAGTGGCGTTGCTGATGCCTTTGTTGGTTCGGGCGGCGGGGGTGGCGGTGATCCAGAATGACGGCGTCCGGATTGCGTATGATCTGGATGGGGGGACGTTTGATGTGCTTGATGGGCCTTCGGGCCGTGTCATTGTCCACGCGGCGCATAGCGAACTGGGGCCGTGGTCGTCGGCGGATGCAAATTGCGCGCGCACGGCGGAAATTTCCAGGGTGAGGGATGAATTTGGGGCGGGGAGACAACTTTTGGTGAAATGCTCGCGGCCTGACGCTCCTGTTTTGCTGACTATGTTTCGCGTGTACGGGAAGACCAATTCCTTTGTCACGATGCGGATGGGAGTGGAAAATGTCATGCCGAGGGCGCTGCGGGCGCAAGAGTATTTTCCGCTCAAAGGCGGGGTTGCTTTCCCCGGAGGCGATTGGAGCGATGTCCGGTCGCTTAACGGCGACTCCGCCTGCGCCCAGGCGCGGGTCACGGGGGATTCTTGCCGCCGAAGCGGCAATAATCTGCTGCTGACTTTCAAGCAGGAAGGGCGGCGGCATTCGCTTGTGCTGGGCGGGTTGAAGGTCGCCGATTTCACCAAGTGGGCCGAGACGTCGGCGCAAGGAAAACAACTGGCGGCCGAACTTGAAGGCAGCGATCCCGTTGGGCGGCTGGTGGAGGCCGGTTCGACTTATCTGCCCGAAGACAGTTTTTATCTCGATGGTGGGACGGCGGACCCATTTGACGCGCTGGAGGCATACGGACGGCGTCTGGCATTGGCCACGCATGCCTGTCCGCGCGTTTATGATTTTCCGACGGTGTGCGCGTGGTACGTGGGAGTCTGGCACACGGACGGCGCGCAAAACCACCCGGAGAAATCCACCTATCGCGTCAACACCACCGCCGGATTGGTTGAGGAAATGGATCATGTTCGCGCGAGCGGATTTATACGGTATTCCCGCGTTGCGGGGCGGCTGGTGCCCGATACTTACGAACCTGACAATCCGCAAGGATGGTGGGATGACGCGCACTGGCGGAAAGGCGGTTATTACACCGCGCCTTATGAAACGAGCCGGAAATTCGGGCAGGCGATGCATGAGCGGGGAGGGCTGGCGTTCACGTATTTTCAGCCGACCTGCGCGTGGTCGAAATCCCTCATATCCCGTGATTTTCGCGAGGAGCACGCCTCATGGATGTGCGGGGGGGACACGAACCGGACGCTGGATTTCACCCATCCCGGCGCGCAGCGGCATTTGCGGGAAGTGTTCGCGGCGATGCGCGGCGGCATAGACGGGATGATGGTGGATTATTGCGATGATCTGTGGGCGACGGAGGCGTGCCGGGGCGGATTCTTTGATCCGCACGCGACGGGCACGTCCTTCTACCGGACGTTTTTCAAGTTCGCGAAAGACGGGCTGGGCAAAGATTCCTGGCTGCACGAGCGCAACCTGAATGAGCCGAATAACGACCTGACGCTGGGCATCGTGGATTTGCAACGGACCAGCGATGACACGGACAGAATATCTCCCGACATGGTTTCGCGGAGCGGACTGCGCTGGTACAAGAACCGCGTGGTTATGAATTACGACATGGATTCCAAGGAATTGAACGGCTCATGGAAAGTGAAAGGCTTCACCGGCACGGACACCGACGGGCGGCGCATGATGCTGACGATGGCCGCGATGGCGGCCAGCCGCTTTTTGATCCCGGACTCCTTTCGCGATTTGTCCCCGGACGTGTTGCGCGACTTGTCCCGGATTTTTCCCTATTACTCCGAACGCCGGAGCGCCCGGCCCGTGGACGCATTCGTCCATGAGGGATGGCCGCGGGTGTATGATTTCGCGGTCAATCCCCATTGGCATCAAGTTGTCCTCTACAACAATTCGCTGCCGACAACGGAGGCCGAAATTTCCGCGCCGTTGAGCGGGGACATCGTGGACGGGGCGCTCGGCCTGAACGCCGGGAAGGAGTATTACGTTTATGATTTTTGGAACAACCGTTTCGCGGGGCGCGTGAAAGGTTCGGGCGTCTTGAAGCAAACCCTGCGGCCCGGCGAAGCGCGGATGCTTTCCCTGCACGAAGTGGAGCCGAATCCGCAATTTCTCTCCACCAGCCGTCATTTGCTGCAAGGTTGCGTGGACCTGGCGCGTCGGCCGGTTTGGAACGCAAGGGATCACACATTGAGCGGCGCGGCCAGAATTATCGGCGGCGAGACTTATGACATCGTCATCGCGCTCAACGGTTATCACGCGCTCAAGGCATCGGCCAGGAACGCCGCCATGCGCGTCGAACCCGTGGCCGGCGACGAAAATCTGGCGCTGCTGAGAATAAACGCGCCGGAGAACGCGACGATTGAATGGAAACTGGTTTGTCAGTGACGCGATATTTTGGCGTTCGGCATCCTTGCTTCGCCGCATGGAGGGGTTTATCCTTAAAACACCTTGAAACAACCGCACGTCAACGTTGAGGAAAAGATTGACCGCTTTGTTGGACGGCGCACCGAAACGCCGGATGGGCTTTCGACCGCGACCAGCAACAAGGCGGCATCCATTGCCTGGCAGAAGGCATTTGGGGGAGTGCGCGTGCCGCGGGGCGTGCATCGTTTCAAAACCCACGAGGAAGCAGACCAATGGCTACTGCGGATGATCGCCCGTCCCAAGAGCTAGCATCGCGCGAACCGACGGTGGAAGATTTGCGGAATTTGTACCGCGAACTCAATCAGCGCGGCCAGCCGCAATCAAGGATGAAGATGAGGAAACGAAAAGACAGGGGTGTCAGAGGAATTTTTGACAGAGGAATGGGAAAAAGACCATGTCCTGAAGTTATTTCCCGTTCATCATTCTTCTGACAAATATCCCCCCCCGAAATCGCAAGTTATTTTTTTGAACTTTAAATCGCATGGCGCAATCCCTAAACTTCCGTTTGTGATTGCGAATGACATGGCTCGGCCCGGGTGGCGATGAAGATCAACCCTCAAAGTTTCTTCAATTTCTGCGCCAACCACGCGTCGTTGCTGCGCGGATTGGCTGAACGCGAGGGTGAAATTTCCGAGGCGGAGGCGATGCGTTTGATTCGCGCGTGTCCGGGCACGGCGGAGGAATTGGCGGAAACTGCCTGGCGGCGGTTGCGCGAGTTGCAGATTCTTGTCCCAACGGAGCCGGGCGGGGATATGTATTTCATGGCCGAGCCGGTGGCGAGATTGCTGACTTACCTGTTCAACGAGGCCAATCCCGCCACGCCGGAAATGATCGGCGGTTATGTTCAATCACTCGAAACCACCGGCAAACGCCTAGCCCGCGCGCTGGACGAGGAGGACATGGGACAGGTGAAGCTGGCTTTCGAGGAGATCAGCCTGACTCTGCGGCGCATTTACGCGGATTTGAACGAGACGCAACAGGCGATTCTCACGGAAGTGGCGCGCTACAAGACGGAGCGTTCCCGTGTTTCCGTTCGTGACAAGTACCGGCGCATCGTTCACTGGATGGAGCGCTACGTGGAGCCGATGATAGAAATCGTCCGCGCCGACGGGCCGCTGCGGGCGGCCTTTGAGGAAAGCGAACGGTTGCTCCAACGCGCCCGTGAAGAGGCGTTGTTCAACGACTACCCAGCCCTGGCCCGCAATCTGCGCTTTCTCCGGCTGGTGGGGGCGCACGCGCTGCGGGTGTTCACGCAATGCCGCAAGGAGATTCAGCCGCTTTACGAATCATTGCGCCGTTCGAGTTTTATCGCCGAGGGCGCGGCCCGGGCGCTGGAGAAGTTGCAGGCGGAAGGGGCGGCCAGATGGGGCCGTGAATTTCTCATCGGCGTGGCCGCGTGGCGTTATCAAAATGTGCCGGGTGACGCCGCGATCTCGCTGGCCTTGCGGCGCGTCATCGAACATCCGCCGGAAGCGCCACCGGTGCTGGAGTTCGGGGCGGAAATGGAAAATCCGCGCGCGCTGGCGCGCCTGATGTGGTTGGAGGATCTGCCGAATGCGGCGCGCGGCGAATTGCCGCTGGAAGATTTGATCGGCTGGCTGGTGGCGAAATATCCGGAACGGGACACATCGGATGTGCTGGCCGGATTCAGCGCGCTGGTGTTTCACGGGGAATTCAAGGCGGACTTCACCGCCCAGCCGCCGCGCGCTTACGATGTCCGCGACGGGGAAATCAAGGCATCGCCTCTCACCCTGGCCGCCCCATGAACGATCTGCCTCATCTGTCAAACATCTTCGACCGCCTCAAGCGCGGCTGCCATCTCGGCCCGGACGACGAGCCGGAATTATTTTCCGCCTTGCACGAGCGTTATCAGGAATACGCGGCATATTTCGCTGCGCTCGGCCTGACGCTCGTCCGGCACGAGCGCGAGTTTTTCTATTTCGAGCCGGACAACCCAGAGACCGTCGCGGACACATTGCCGCGGATTGCGGTGTTTTCCTACATCATGGTTGACCATGCGGCCAATCAGGGACGGCCCATTGAGGAGTTTATTTTTGGGCAGAATTTTTTATTGACTGCGCTGCCGCATTTCACGCTCGATCGTTACGCGGCGTTGCTCCGGCAGGTGGAAATGCACGACATGAACGACGTGGCGACGCTGCTCAATCACATGGAACGCATCGGCTGGGTCAGACGGGTGGGGGAGGACGAATTTCGTTTTCTGCGCCCGTTTTACCGGGTGTTTTCAAAATGTCTTGAAATCGCGCAGGCCGCGCAAGCCGCGCCGCCGCCTGCCGGCTCGTCCGTCGAAACCTGATTTTCATCACCATGCCAACCGGACCCCAACGACTCATACTCATCCGTTCCGGGCGTTACGAATACGCCGAGGTCGAACTGGCGGGCGCGCTGCAAATCGTCGGGCCGAACAATACCGGCAAGACCACGCTCATTAACACGCTCCAGTATCTTTATCTTGACGACCGGCGGCACATGGATTTCGGTTCCTACACGCCGGAGCAGTCGCGCGAGTTCTACTTTCCCAACCAATACAGCTACATCCTTTTTGAATGCCTGGGCGCGGCCGGCCAGTGCGTCATCGGCTGGCGCGGGCAAAGCAAGACCAGCGGCGGGGATCTGGAGCGGTTCTTCCACGCCGGCCCTTTCGACGGCGCGGACTTTCTGGACAAGACGAACCAGGTTCGCGAACCTCGGGAGGTCAACGCGCGCCTTTCGGTGAAACAATTTCGCGTCATCAAAAGCGCGCAAGAGCACAGGGAATTGCTGCTGCCGGACGCGGGGGGCGAAGGGCGCGGCCTGGGGATCGTGGCGCTGCGCGACGCGGACAAATACCACCATTTTCGCGAAACGCTGAAAAATCTGCTGATGTTGAGCGCTATCACGCAGGAACAAATGCGCGACCGCCTGTTGATGCTGGCCGACATTCCCCCCGACCGGACGGCGTTCGACGCGCGAGCGCTTTTTGGCGAGGACTACGACCGCATCCGCGCGCGGCGGGAGCAGTTGGCGAAATTCAAAAAAAACCAGGCCGTGGTGGAAAAGCTGGTCAGCCGGTTTGCCGAACGGGAAGCGGCGCGCGCCGAGCTGATCTGGCGCTGGACGGATCTGCGAGCGAAGCGGGAGAAGTTCGAGAAAGAACACGGGGAAAAACTGGCCGGACTTCGCGACGAAAATGCGGCGCAGGAAAAGAAGATGCAGGAACTCGAAGCCGAATTGACGGACCGGCGGAATGACGTGAAGGTGTTTTCAGGGCAAAGCGGCGAATGGCGCGCGCCGCTCAGAAACATCGAAGCCCAGGACAAGGAGTTCGCGGATTTTTCAGACGATTTGGAACGGGCCGCGCAGGCCAACCTTGCGCAGGAACTCCGCGCGCTGGAAACGCGGATCGCCAACGCCGAGGGAGAGTCACACGAAAAGGCCAGGCGCAACTTCGATGTTTTCAGCGAAGAAGTGAAGAAGATGGAGCAAGTCATCGCGCGCTACGACCGTCTTGCCGTCACCGCGCTTCGCCAACACTTCAGCGACGACGCGTTGAACACCCTGTTCCGCCTGCTGAATCGCGACCTGCTTGAAATGCCGATGGGAGGGGACGGGGTTTCCGTTTCGAGGCAGGAAGCATTGCTGGCCACATTGCGCGGTCTGCTGGCTCAAACGCGCGAGGGGATTTATCGGGACGCCAACGTGTCCTTTCCCCTGCCCAAGGGCGTCGCGCCGCTGGAGGGCCTGGAAAATCTGGGGGCTGCCCGCGAGAAATTGGCCGATTACCAATCCACACTAAAACGGTGGGGAGGGATTCTCGCCTCCATCGAACAGCGCGAGAAACTCCAGGCGCAATGCAAAGCCAAAAGGGATGAAGTCGAGGCGAAGGGGAAACGGCTTTACCAATTCGAGGAATATCAGAAAATCAAGGCGAACGAGCCGCGTCTCCGCGCCGAATTGAAAAAAACCGAGGCCGCCGTCACCGCCGCCCAGGACCGCGCCGACAAACTGGCTGCGCAACTGGACAGCGTCAAAAATGATAAGCGAAAGAACGAGCAGGCCCGCACCAAGGCGGACGATGACTTCAACGCAATCATGGGCCGTTATGGCGAGTGCATCTTCCCTGAATTCCCCACCAAGCCCCGCGTGGTGGAAGGCATCCCGGACGATTTTGATCACGCCATCGCGCTATTCCTCAAGCAGCAGGAACAACAAGGCAAGTTGTGCGACCAGATAGCCGGCCTTCTTTTCCAGACGGAGCAATGGTGCGGCGACGCATTCCGCGGCCAGGACGAATACGAAACCGTGGGCGCATTGCAGGCGGAATTGGAGGCGCTGGCCGAGAAGGAAGACGCGTTGTCGCGCGACTGGAACGCCCACATCCACGGGTTGAAGGCGACATTTGATCTCGTGCTGAGAAACCTCGACCATGTTCGCAGCGCGGCCGCGAGCATCAACCGGGCGTTTTCCAAAGTTCAGATATCGAACCTGAAAGCCTTGAAATTGGAAGTTCTGGAGCAAAGCGATTTGGTGAGTTGGGTCAAGCGTCTGGCGGCGTTCGAGCCGGGGGGCCTCTTCGATGACGATCCGCAGCAGGAGTCCGCCATCGCGAATTTCCGCCGGAAAATCCAGGACAACCCGGTCATCCGTTTCACCGACCTGTTCACGCTCGGTTTTACCGTGACCGGCGCGGACGACCAGCGGCATACCTACCACGACTTCCGGCAAATCGAGTCGCACGGCACCACCATCACCATCAAGGTGCTGTTCAATCTGCTATTGTTAAAAGACCAACTTCGCCGCGACGACTGCGCCGTGCCGTTTTTCCTCGACGAAATTCAGACCTTGGACCCGGCCAACCGGCGCGCGATTCTGCAGATGGCCCGGCAACTGGGCTTCATCGCCATCACCGCCGCTCCCGAAGCCATCAGCGAGGTGGACTCGCTCTATTTTCTCCAGCCGAAAAATGGCAGGATTGTTTTGCGTCAACGGCATCGCATTGGCATCAAGCTCCAGCCGGCCAATTCGTGACGTCCAAGGAAAACATTTTGGCGGGTCTGACGCATCTCCTCCAGAAAGGCGGCATGGCCAGGTCCGCGTGCAGCGCCGCGCTGCTTGAAACCATTCAACCATTGCTGGATGCGGGCGTGCTGGCCGAAGAACGCTCCGGCGGCGGACGATGCCTGGCGGTGCGCGATGGTACCGCGTTGCGGCAATTCATGCGGCGCGATTTTCCCAACACAGCAGCCGGTCCGGGCCACACAAGTCGCGCGACCGGCGTCGCCCGTTTCCGCGATTCCAAAACGTTTGCCAGCGACACGCCTGAAATCCTTTCCGTCCGGGCATGGTCGGAAGAGGCGCTGCTCAAGGATGGAGAGCCGGCGGGAGCCGCGCGAGCGACGGCCGGGCACGGCGTGTTCTCATTTCTGTTGAACGATCATTACTCGCTACGTGGGCCTTGCGCCCTGGTTGAAAATCCGGCGGTGTTCGCTCAATTTGAACGGCTGCGGCTGCCCGCCAGCCTGGTGATTTGCTCCGGTCGTGGAAGCGTCTCCCGCCGTCTTATGGACTGGCTTGGAGCAAATAACGCGCCGGACTTTTCGCTGCTGCACCTGCCTGATTACGACCCCGTGGGGATGATTGAATTCACGCGTTTGCGCGCCCGGCTCGGCGCGCGCGCCATTCTATATTTGCCGGATGATCTTGGGGAGCGTTTTGCCCGTTTTTCCAACCGCAGTCTGCTTGGCAAGTCGAAAAACCAGGCCATGCTGGCCGCTTTAAGAAAGACGGGGCTGCCCGAAGTCCGGCGCGTTGTTTCGCTTATGGACAGCCACAACGGCTGTTTGGAACAGGAGGCTTTGCTGTTGACGATAGGCTGATGAATTCCGTCACTCTTCCCTTTTTTTGGGGGAGAAGGCGTGGGTGGAGACGCCGTAGTAGACTTCCGCGGCTTCCATGATCGTCTCGGAGAGGGTGGGGTGGGGATGGACGGTTTCGGCAAGGTCGCGCACGGTCGCGCCCATCTCAATGGCGACGACGCCTTCGGCTATCAATTCTCCCGCGCCATGGCCGACCATCCCGACGCCAATCACGCGCTCGGTGGCCAGGTCCACAACCAGCTTGGTCAGGCCGTCGGTGCGGTCAAAGGTGAGCGCGCGGCCGGAGGCGCCCCATGAGAATTTGGCGACGTCTATCTCCATTCCCTTGGCGCGGGCTTCGGCTTCGGAGACGCCGCACCAGGCCAGCTCGGGATCGGTGAAGACGACGGCGGGGATGATGACGCCGGCGGAGGTGCTCGGCTCGCCGACAATCGTTTCGACGGCGATGCGGGCTTCCTTGCTGGCTTTGTGGGCGAGCAAGACGCCCCCCGCAATGTCGCCAACGGCGAGGAGGGCGGGGTCGGCGGTTTCCATCTTATCGTTGACTTTGATGAAGCCGCGTTCGTCCTGCTCAACTTTGGTGTTCTCCAGGCCCAGGTCGTCAAAGCGCGGCACGCGCCCGACGGAGACCAGGACGCGGTCGAAAAGCTCATCCTTTTCCGCCTTGTCCGGCCCGACGGTGAGGACGCGGATTTTTTTGCCCTTGGTGGACATTTGGGTGACGGTGGTGTTGAAGCGGAGTTCGCGGAAATTTTTCTGCGCGTTCTGCAAGACGGGACGAATCAGGTCCGGGTCCGCGCCGGACAGGATGCCGGGGAGGGCCTCGACGACGACGACCTTGCTGCCGAGATTGGCATAGACGCTGCCCAATTCCATGCCGATGTAGCCGCCGCCGACAACGAGCAGGTCTTCGGGAATGTCCTCCACGTCCAGGGCCTCGGTGGAAGTCATGATGCGGGGGTTGCCGAGGTCGAAGACTTTGGGGAGGGCTGGCTTGGAGCCGACGGCGATGACGGCCTTGTCATAAGTCACGAGCCGCTGGCCGTCGGCGGTTTCGACGCGAAGCGATTGGGAGCCTTCAAAATAACCGCGGCCATGAAGCACCTCGACGCCGCGTTTTTTCGCCAGAAAATTCACGCCGGAAGAGAGTTTTTCCACGATGCCGTTTTTCCATGAGCGCAAGGCGTCCAGATTGATTTGCGGCGGCCCAAAGGTAATGCCGCGATGGGCGGACTCGCGGGCCTCGCGGATCATGGTGGAGGCGTGAAGGAGGGCCTTGGAGGGGATGCACCCGCGGGTGAGACAGACGCCGCCGAGTTTTTTTTCCCGCTCCACGAGCAGGACTTTTTTGCCAAGATCGGCGGCGTAAAAAGCGGCGGCGTACCCGCCAGGTCCTGCGCCTAGCACAACAATTTCAGTATGAATCGGGTCCACGGTAAGAATCAGTTTTCCAATTGAACGAGCGTTTTTTCGTCGAAGTTTTCAAATCCCTTGACCAGGTCGAGCATGAAACGGACGGCGGCGCCGCCATCAATGACGCGATGATCGTAGGAGAGGGCGAGCGGCAGCATGAGGCGCGGGAGGATTTTTCCCTCGCGCACCACCGCTTTCAACGCGCCCCGGCCCAGGCCGAGGATGGCGGTTTCCGGGCGGTTGATGATGGGGGTGAAATGACTTCCGCCAATGCCGCCCTGATTGGTTATGGTGAACGTGCCGCCTTGCATTTCCTCCAGGGAGATTTTGCGCTCGCGCGTCCTGGCGGCGATGTCGTTCATCTCTTTGGAAAGGGCCATGATGTCTTTTTTGTTCACGTCGCGCAGGACCGGCACGATCAATCCCTGCTCGGAATCCACGGCCAATCCGATGTGAAAGTACTCCTTGTAGATGACGTCGTTCGCGGCCTCATCCAGGCTTGTATTGAAAACAGGATGCCGGCCCAGGGCGTCGGCAATAATCTTCAACGCGAAGGAAGTCAGCGTCAAACGCACTCCCTTCTTTTCAAAAGCGGCGGCGTGATTTTTGCGGATTTGATCCAGCGCCGTGATGTCGGCTTCGTCAAATTGCGTGACACGCGGGGCCGTGTGCCAACTTTCGCTGAGGTGCGTGGCGATGGCTTTGCGCAGGGTGCTCATGGGGCGTTTGGTCACGGGACCCCATTTGCTGAAATCTACGCTTGGCTGGGGCGGTTGGGACGGGGCGGCGGACGGCCCGGCAGTACGGACGTGTGCGGCGAGGCGTTGAAGGCGCTGGATGTAGGCGCGGAGGTCGTCCATGACGAGTCTGCCGCCGCTCTCGCTGCCGTGAATGCGCCGCAAATCAATGCCCAGTTCGCGCGCCAGCCTGCGAATGGTTGGGGATGCGGCGGGCACGGGAGAGTCATCCGCAGGGTCGTCATGCACCCATGTCGCAGCCTCCGGGTCTTCCTCCGGCTGCGGAGGAGGGGGAGCCGCGGCGGGGCGGTTGGGTCGGGGCGCGGAGACAGCGGCAGGCGGCGAGGGCGGTTTCACGGAGGCCGACGCGCTGCTTTCCAGCGAAAGAATGGCCTGGCCGACGGAAATTTTATCGCCGATGGAGACGAGAATTTTGGTGACTTTGCCGGAGGCAGAAGAGGGGACCGGAGCGATGGCCTTTCCGGTTTCCAGTTCAATGACCCCCTGGCCCCTGGTGATTTGATCGTCTTCGCGAACCAAAATGCCGACGACGCTGCCAGAATCAATGCCTTCTCCCAGCGGAGGTAATTTCAGATCCATAGAATTCAATTAAAACGCAACCAGTTGAGGAAACCCTTTTTCGGGGTCCAAGTTCAAGTCTTTAATGGCCTGGGCGGCGACTTTGCGCTCGATTTCGCCTTTTTGCGCCAGGGCGTAAAGGGTGGCGGCGACAACGCACGGCGGGTCCACTTCAAAGAACCGGCGCAACCGCTCCCGCGTGTCGCTGCGGCCAAAACCGTCGGTGCCCAAAGTGGTCAAACCGCCCGGAACCCACTTGCCGATTTGATCGGGGACGATTTTCATGTAATCGGAGACGGCGATGAAGGGGCCGGATTCCTTTTCCAGGATTTTCTGGATGTGCGATTTTTTTTGGGGGCTGGCGGGATGGAGGAAGTTCCAGCGATCGGCCAGGAGGGCGTCGTTGCGGATGTTTTTGTAGCTGGTGGCGCTCCAGACATCGGCGGAGACGTTGTATTTTTCCGCCAGGATTTCCTGGGCGCGCAAGGCGGATTGAATGAGGCTGCCGCTGCCGAAGATGTGCGCCTTGTGTTTAAGCCCGCGCGGCCCGGCCTTGAATTTGTAAAGTCCCTTGATGATTCCCTCCTCGGCGCCGGCGGGCATCGGCGGCATGGGGTAATCCTCGTTGTAAAGGCAAAGGTAATAGAAAATTTCCTCGCCATTTTCGAACATCCGCCGCATGCCGTCGCAAATAATCACGGCCGTTTCGTAGGCGAACGCGGGATCGTACACGCAAAGCGTCGGCACGGAGCCGGCGATGAGCGGGCTGTGGCCGTCCTGGTGTTGCAAGCCTTCGCCGTTAAGAGTCGTGCGCCCGGAAGTCGCGCCCAAAAGAAAACCCTTGGTCCTGCTGTCGCCGGCGAGCCAGAATTCATCGCCCACCCGCTGCGGTCCGAACATGGAATAGTAGATGTAAAAGGGGATCATGTTGACGCCGTAATTGGCGTAAGCCGTGCCCGCGGCTACGAACGAAGCCATGGACCCCGCCTCGGTGATGCCTTCCTCCAGAATCTGGCCGTCCTTGGCCTCGCGATAATAGCTCATCCCTTTTTTATCCACCGGCTGGTACAACTGGCCTTTGCAGGAATAAATGCCAATGGTGGTGAACAACCCGTCTATGCCGAACGTGCGCGCCTCGTCGGGAATGATGGGGACGACTTTGCCGCCGATTTTGCGGTCGCGCAGCAACGTGGACAAAAAGCGGACAAAACTCTTGGTGGTCGAAGCCGGGATGGCGCCGGAGCCTTTGAGAAATTCCCCGAAGCTGTCCACGCGCGGCGTGCGCAACGGTTCGGCCTCAACGACGCGCCGGGGCACGAATCCACCCAGTTCCTCCCGGCGTTGGAGCAGGTATTGGGTTTCAGGCGAGTCTTTGGGCGGACGGTAAAAGGGCGTATCAACGACGTTTTCGTCGAGAATGGGAACGTCGAAGCGGGCGCGGAATTCGCGCAGCTCCTTTTCGTTCATCTTTTTCTGCTGATGGGAGATGTTGCGGCCCTCGCCGGCTTCGCCGAGGCCGTAACCCTTGACGGTTTTCGCCAGGATGACCGTCGGGCCGCCCTTGTGTTCGAGCGCGGCCTTGTAGGCGGCGTAGACCTTCAGGGGATCGTGGCCGCCGCGCGTCAGGCGCGTCAATTGCTCGTCCGACAAATGATCCACCAACCGGAGCAACTCCGGGCTTCTGCCGAAGAAATGGTGGCGGATGTAACTGCCGGGCTGGACGGTGTATTCCTGGTAATCGCCGTCCACGGCCTCACCCATGCGTTTGACAAGAAGGCCGGAGGCGTCCGCCGCCAGCAACTCGTCCCACTCGGACCCCCATATCACCTTGATGACGTTCCAGCCCGCGCCGCGAAAGATGCCTTCCAATTCCTGGATGATCTTGCCGTTTCCCCGGACGGGGCCGTCGAGGCGCTGTAAATTGCAGTTGACAACCCAGACCAGGTTGTCCAGCTTTTCGCGCGCGGCGAGGGTGATGGAACCCAGAGTCTCCGGCTCGTCCGACTCGCCGTCGCCGACGAAGGCCCAGACGCGGGGTTCCTCGGAGGATTTAAGGAAGCCGCGCGCGCTCAGATAGCGCATGAAACGCGCCTGATAAATGGACATGAGAGGCCCCAGCCCCATGGAAACGGTGGGAAACTGCCAGAACTCCGGCATCAAGTACGGATGAGGGTATGAGGAAAGGCCGCCGCCAGCGGCCAATTCGGCGCGGAAATTGCGGAGAGACTTTTCGTCCAGGCGGTATTCCAGAAAGGCGCGCGCGTAATTGCCCGGCGTGGTGTGGCCTTGAAAATAAACCAGATCGGCCAGCCGTCCGCCTGAGGCCCCGCGGAAAAAGTGGTTGTAAGCGACCTCGTACAGCGTCGCCATCGAAGCGTAGCTGGAAATATGGCCGCCGACGCCGGCGTCGCCATGATTGGCGTTGACCACCATCGCCATGGCGTTCCAACGCGCCAGGCTTTTGATGCGCCGCTCAATGTCCCGATTGCCGGGATACGGGGGCTGTTTTTCCAGGGGAATCGTGTTGACATACGGAGTGCTCACCGGAATGGGCGCCTCCAGCCCGCCGGCGCGCAAACGATCCGCCAGGCCGGCCAGAAGCAAGCCGGCCTTTTCGCCTCCCTGCGTCTTGAGCATGACCTCAACCACGTTTTCGAGCGACTCCAGCCAATGACGCGGCGGAGCGGGCTGCGGCGCCCGCGGGTTGGGCGCGGCTGCATCGTCCGGCGCGGCTGGAGTTTTGTTCATATCCTTCGTTTTTACCGCTTCCATTCCGTCCATTCTAAACGAAAAGCGGATGATTTACAAGGCGCGCCTGTTTTTCGCGGGGCCTTCCCCTGTTTAAGGATTGACTGGTGAGCGTCGAACTGCCAGTGATGTTGATGAAGTTATGAAAAGACGCTCCTTTCTTCAATCCTCCCTCGCCCTGGCCGGCGGCGGGGCGCTGGCATCAAGTTTGACCTGGGCGGCGGATGACACCGGCGGGGCGCGGCCTCAATTTTACGAATGGCGCCTCTACCATCTGAGGCGCGGGCCGGGACAGGTATTATTTGACAAGTTCTATCGCGACGCGGCCATTCCCGCCTTGCAGCGCGCCGGGATCGGACGGATCGGCGTGTTCGGCGTGAAGGTGGGGCCGGAGAATCCCGCCATGCATGTGCTGCTGCCCCATGCTTCCCTGGAATCCCTGATCACGACGCCCGCGCGCCTGGAGGCGGACGCGGACTTCCAAAAGACCGGGGCCGAATTCCTCAACGCGCCGGCGGCCAATCCGGCGTACGCGCGGGTGGAAAGCTCGTTGATGATGGCTTTTGAAGGCATGCCCAAACTTGAAGTCCCTTCTTTTCCGGGCGGCGGCGCGTCGCGCCTCTTCGAGTTGCGGACTTACGAAAGCCACAGCCTCAAAGCGCGCGGGAAAAAAATCGAAATGTTCAACCGCTGGGAGATTCCCATTTTCCGGCGCGTGGGGTTGACGCCGGTTTTTTTCGGCAAAACCCTCATCGGCGACCGGCTGCCCAACCTCACTTACATGCTCGCCTTTGAAAACTCCGAGGCCCGCGACAAAGCCTGGAGCGCGTTCGGAGCCGACCCCGATTGGAAAAAACTCCGCGCCACGCCCGGTTACACCGACTCCGAGATTGTTTGCAACATCAGCAACCTTCTGTTGCAGCCGGCGGCGTATTCGCAAATCTGATTTTTTCTTGATCCCGTTGCCACGATCTTTTTACGAGCCATCGGCGGCGGTGGTCGCGCCGCTGTTGCTGGGGCATTGGCTGATCCGCAACACGCCCTCCGGCCCGCGCGGCGGTCCCATTGTCGAGGTGGAAGCTTACCTGGCGGATGATCCCGCGTCCCACGGCTTTGGCGGCGAGACCCAGCGCAATCGCGCCATGTTCGGGCCGCCGGGCCGCGCCTATGTTTATCTTATTTACGGATTTCACTTTTGCGTCAATGCCGTTTGCCGTCCCGCGGGCTGCGCGGAGGCCGTCCTCATCCGCGCCATTGAACCCGAATCGGGCGTGGAGGCGATGCGCCAAAACCGGCGGGCCGCCGCGCCCTTCGCGCTCACGAACGGTCCTGGAAAACTTTGCGCCGCCCTGGGCATCAAGCGGGAACTTGACGGGGTGGATTTGTGCGACGCTTCCTCGCCGCTTTGCATCGCCAAAAACCCCGACCTTGCGCGGTTCCGGCGGCGGCGCGGCCCGATGGCGGTTTCGGCCCGGATCGGCATTGCCAAGGCCGCGGCGCTGCCGCTGCGTTTTTATCTCGCCGGCAGTCCGTTTATATCGCGTCCGCCGCGGGCCATGTCGGAAAATCGTTCAGTTGTTCGGAAAAGAATTGACGGGATGCACAGGATGAACAGGATTGAGAAATGGAAGAACAAGAATTCACCTTGAAAATTTCATCCTGTTAATCCTGTTCATCCTGTCAAAAACCTCTGTTTTAATTTGCGGGGCGCAGACGGGGGGTCATCCAGCGGACGATTTTTCCGGTCAATCCAGGCGCGCACAGGACGCTGATGTGTCCGTGGCGCATGCGCCATATTTCGGGCTGGTCCCAGGCGCGCCACAAGTCCTCCATCGTTTCGCGCGGGACAAATGAATCGTGGACGGCCTCAATCAATAAAATGTTTTCCCTGCCCGCCGCCGGACGGCGCTCCGTCAGATTCAACCGTCCGGCCGGGGCGCGCTCTCCTTGCAACGCGAGGTGGAGGCTCCGGCAAAAAGCCGCCTCTTCCACAAGGCGGTCCAGACGCACGACCGGCGTCAGGAGTACCGCGCACGAAAAGCGGGCGTCATGACACGCGGCCAGCCCCGCCAGCCACCCTCCGAGGGAGACGCCAAGCAACCCCGTCGCCGGGCAGCCTTCCTGGCGGAGCCATTGGGCAAAGGCCCGCGTTTCCGCGACGGCCTGCCCGGCCGCTTCCACCACGCGCAAAAAATCGGGGCACAGAAAATTGCCCCACGCCCCAAGCCGCCGCGGACGGCGTTGAAAGTGGAAGGGCGCGGTCAGCGTGGCCGCGTTAAACCCGCTGCGATTGAATTGCCGGGCCATGAAAGGGAACCGTAAATAATGGTTTATCGCGTCATTCCAGCCGTGCAGCAGGATGACAGTCGGGCGCTCCTGCCAGCGTTGAGCGCAGCGATACAACCGTCCATGCGCCGTGTTGTTTTCCGCCCAGGGGCCTGGACGGGGAGTGGCAAACTGAAATCCAACCGGCCCCGTGAACCGCACTTTCGCGGCCTCTGCGTCCGCCGGAATAAAATCCGGGCTGTCCATCCACTGTCGCGCCTCAGCCAGACGCGGGTCCCTTCCATCCGGCTGCGGCATGCGCGCGGCGGCAAAGTGAATGGCCGGCCAATCCATCAGCCTGCAAAGCCCCGCCATCATCCCGCTTCCTTTTTCATTATATGGACGATACAACTGCTGGTTCGTTTATTGAAATAATAAAAAGAACGCTTGCCAAAATCCCTAAAATGGGTATTTTTTGGACATGATTGTGACGGCGACCGAAATGGCCAATGAAGGCAAAAGCATCCTGGATCGGGTGGTCCAGGGTGGCGAGGTTGTGGAAGTCCAACGACACGGCAAGACCGTTGCGGTCATTCAACCTCGAGTGGGCGCCACGCGCTCGGAACTTTTGCGCCTTTTGCGCGGGCGCGGCTTCAATGCCGGGGATTCCGAGGAATTGCAGGCCGCGATGGACCGTGCTTCTGAGGTTGTTGGCTATGCCGGTTGCGATTGATACCAGCGTTCTGATCTCCGCGGAGCGGCAGGGCGATTTTGAGGCAATGCTTCCCGAAAGCGAGGAGGGGCCTTACTACATTCCGGCATTGGCGGCCGCAGAGTTTCTCGTTGGAACACACCCGCCAGTCAGGCCGGATTTGCGGCAACGGGCGTTTCGACTTTACCAAAACAGGTTTCGATCTTTGGTTTCAAGTTTCAGCGAGCAGGATGCCGCTCAATTGTCCATGTTGATTGTTGAACTGAAAGCAAAAGGGCGGCAAATGAAGTTTTTCGACGCGGCGATTGCCGCCACCGTGCTCGCGCGCGGCGATAAATTGCTCGCGCTGGACGGCGACTTCGACAGGCTGAAGGATAGGATTCAATTGTTGCGGCCGGGTTCATAAACTTTCGTCAAGGCTGGGGTTGGGATTTAAAAAGGGAAAAATGAAACCCGCCTGGCGCAACCAAACACCAAGCGGGTTTGTCTAATCCCCCCAAACAACAAAAAAAGACTACACCAAGCCAAAAAAAGGTTCAATAAGGGACAACCCTCTTCGTTGCATCGGGGAAAAGCTGATGCCTCCGGGTGTCCGATCCCGTTGGATCACTCCCGCGCTTTCTGGCGTGACTTCCCCGGCGATTGGCCCCACAATGGCCGGACAGGTGAATCCATATTCTCCAGTTTCGCGGAGCGGACGGTTCTCGGAAGGCCCCGGGGCCGATGTCGCGCAATTCACGGAATCGGTATCCTTCGATTGGCGGTTGTGGGAGCAGGACATTCTCGGCTCGCTCGCGCACGCGGCCATGTTGCAAAAAATCGGCATCCTGACCAAGGAGGAGTTGCTGGAAATCGAAACGGCGCTCAACGACATCGCGCGGGAGATATGCGAGAACCGCTTTCCGTGGAATCCGGCGCTGGAAGACGTCCACATGAACATCGAGGCGGAGTTGACGCACCGGACGCCCGCCGGCGAAAAGCTGCACACGGGGCGGTCTCGAAACGACCAGATCGCGCTGGATATGCGAATGTGGCTGCGGGATGAGATCGTGGATTTGAGCCGGGGATTGCGCGCGTTGCAAGGGGCGCTGCTGGGGTTGGCGGAGAAGAACAGCGACGTGTTGCTGCCCGGATACACGCATTTGCAACGGGCGCAGCCGGTGAGTTTCGCGCATTATTTGCTGGCTTACATGGAGATGTTCGAGCGGGATTGCGGGCGGCTCGCGGATTGTTTCCATCGGGCCAATGTCTGCCCGCTGGGGAGCGGGGCCATAGCGGGTTCGACGCTGCCGCTGGACCGGGAGATGGTGGCGGCGATGCTGGGATTCGTGGATCACAAGGGGAGGCCGCGATTGACGCAAAACTCGATGGATGCGGTGAGCGACCGGGATTTCGCCGTTGAATTTTGCGCGGCGGCGGCTCTTGCTGCGGCGCATTTGTCGCGCCTGGCGGAGGATTGGGTGCTGTGGACGACGGCGGAATTTGATTTCATCACCATCGCCGACGCCTACACGACCGGTTCGTCCCTGATGCCGCAAAAGAAAAACCCGGACGTGGCGGAATTGACGCGTGGAAAAACCGGGCGGGTTTATGGCAATTTGATGTCGCTGCTCACGCTGTTGAAGGGCCTGCCGATGACCTACAACCGGGATTTGCAGGAAGACAAGGAGCGGCTGTTTGATTCGGCGGACACGGTGCGCAACTCGGCGCGGTTGATGGCGGGCATGATGGAGCACACGACAGTCCACCCGGGAAAATGTCTGGCCGCCGCCGCCGATCCGGCCCTGTTATCCACCGATCTGGCCGACGCTCTTGTGCGCAAAGGCATGCCTTTCCGCCAGGCCCATCAAATCGTCGGCGCGGCCGTTGCCGCCGCCGCGCGATTGGGCCGTCCGCTGGATCAATTGACGCCGCAACAGTGGCGGGAGATTGACCCCGCCTTCGAGGGCGACGCGCTGAAGGTGTTCGATTTGAAGAAGGCGCTCGCCCGGCGCGATCTGACGGGCGCGCCCGGCCGGCAACAGGTTGCCCGGCAGATGGCGCGCTGGCGCAAAATCTTATCAGCGCCTGACAGTCCTACTGGGGCGTGATGGTGATCGTGTGGATCACCGGCACGTACGCCTGCCGGATGGCGGCTGTCAGTTTGGCGCGGTCCCGTTCGGAATCGGCCACGGTTTTTTCCATGTTGGCCTCCCCGGCTTCGCCGTGAAAAAGTTCCTTGATTTGAGTGGTTTCAAACTCCTGCTTTTTGGCAACGGCTTCATCCACGGCGGCAAAAGCGTCGGAGAAGGGGTTGATTTGAAAATCGGCGGCGAGGTTGACGCCGGCGGCCAGTTGCCTGGCGGAATAGGTCTTGGATGCGCCGCCCCAGGTGATCTGGTAGTTTTTGGCCTTGCCGTCTTTCACCACGAGCATGAGGCGGTTCAGGTCCTGGTTGAAGGGCACGAGGGACATGCCGGAACGGATGCTGTCGGCCTTGTAGTCCGGGCCTGCGGCGCAAAACGGATAGCGGGAGCTTTTGATGGTCAAAACGCCGTCGTGGTAGGAAAGCAGTTGATGTCCTTTTGAAACCGCAGCCTTTTTGCCGGCGAGATTCACGGTGAAAGTGCCGATGTCACCGGGAACATCGAGGGCTTTCAGGAAGGCATAGGCCATGACCAGATGTCCGGCCCAGTCGGGATGAACGGAATCCTTGCCGGCGAGGGTGTAATTCGTGCCGTAGGAATGGTTGGCATGATATTGGGCGAGGTACATGTTCCAGAAAACGTCCGCGAAACCGACGTGCTGAAGTTCGGCGATTTGGATGTCAATGTCGCGGAGGATGCACAGGCTGGTGTTTCTTTGTTTTGGCGTGCTGTTGATCTGTTCGGGGATCGCATCGTCAAGCCAGGGTGGATTCGCCATGCCCATGCATCCCGGCGAGCCGATAATGAAGCGGGCGCCGGCGGCCTTGAATGCCAGGGCAATGTCAGTCATGTTGGAGCCGTAGGCGCGGCCGATGTAGGAATGGTAGGGCCTGTATAGATGATCGTTCATGCCATAACAGGTCGTGGCGACGGTTGGGGCAAACCGGAGGACGTCGTTGGTCATGCGCTCAAGGAATTCCGGGGCCTTTTCGCCGCTCCAGCCGTATTGGCGGGTGCGGATGTTCATCTCCGGCAGCGCCACCGTCAGGTAGGTTTCCATGATGCGGCAGTACATTCTTTGTTCGGTGATGGAGTCGCCGCATATAGCCAGGCGGTCGTTGGCGCGCAGGACGGGGCCGGCGGGGCGGGGGGCCTGGAGAAGGTAAAGACCGTCGAAATAGGGGTCGTTGTTCGGTTTGGGAATGGTGGTCTCGGCCAGGAGCGGCCAGCTAAGGAACAGACTTAGGGCGATGAGCGATCTTATTTTCATGGGGCATTTTTAATGCGGGCGGGTGGCCGGTGGCAACAATAATGCGGAGCAGACATGGTTTTTCTTGTGGCGCGGGATTGGATGTGATATGCTTTTGCATGTCCACCTTGGCCGAGATAGAGACGGCGGCAGATGCTTTGCCCGCCGCGGAGAAGCAGCAATTGATGCTGTTCCTGGCCTCCCGTCTCCAGGCCGAAGGCGCGATTTTTCCGGAAAATACCGCGCCGGTCCGCGAGGCCATGGGCGATTGGATGGCTGAAGACGAGGCCGCGATGCGCCGCTTTCACCCCGCCGCATGGATGATTTGATTTTTGCCAGGGCGCGGTCTAACCTTGTGCCATGAGAACCTGTTGCGGCCTGATGCTGGTTGCCGCCGCCCTGGTTGCGGGCGGTTGCGGCAAGGAACAAAATTCACCCCCCTCCGCGCCTGCCCCGGCCGGCGCCCCGTCCGGCTACGCCGGAACCCTGGTCAGGGGCAAACAATTAGCTGTCAAGACTGTTGATGTCACCTCGCTCAACCAGGAAATCCAGCTCTTCAATGTCCAGGAAGGCCGCAACCCCAAGGACCTCGATGAACTGGTCGCGCAGCATTACCTCGGCGCCCTGCCCGAACCGCCAGCCGGCATGAAGCTGGTCTATGACGCGGCGCAGGGGAAGGTTAGTGTCGCGCCCCAATAGCATTTTCACCCCGTGCGCGCGGCGGCCCACACTTTTGCTCACGGCGCATTTTCGCTGATCGAATTGCTCGTGGTGCTGGCGTTGCTGGTCATTTTGGGAGTCTTGAGCGCCGGACGGTTTGCGACCTCGTCCCGGCGGCGGGAGTTGGCCGGCTGCGGGAACAATCTCCAAAAAATTTATCTGGCCCTGGGTTTTTATCGCAACGACAACGGCGCCTACCCGTTCCTGCCTGACGCGCAATCTTCGGCCCAGCCGCTCAGTTTGCTTGTGCCAAAAGGCACGACCGACACGGCCATTTTTATTTGTCCCGGCAGCGGGGACAAGCCGCTGCCCGAGAGCGAGCCGTTCGGCAAATGCCGCGTCAGCTACGATTATTACATGGGCCGCGCAACCCCCTGCGATCCGGGAGAAATCCTTCTCTCGGACTGGCAGGTGGACACATTGCCCAAGAAACGCGGACAACTGATTTTTTCGCCCGATGGCGGGAAGCCGGGCAACAACCATGATGCCGGGGGCGGAAATCTCTTGTCCTGCGGCGGGGCGGTGGCGTTTTCGCCGCCCAAAGCGAATCAAGACCTGCTCTTTCCGTCCACGGTCAAATTGCTGGGACCTTGAAGCCATGACGATTAAAATCCAATGTCCGTGCGGCTCCAAATACTCGTTCGAAGTCGAACCGGTGGAGGGGCGGATGCCCTTTGCCGTCAACTGCCCGACCTGCAACGCCGATGGCACGGAAATGGCCAATCGTCTTATTGCCAAAGCGGATATCCAGCCAAAATGGAGCGCGCAAACAGCGCCGCCGCGACCGGGCGCGCCCGCAGTCAGCTCCGCGTTGGAACAGTTGAGGCGGGAGCGGCGCCAGTATCGCGTCATGGGTTGGATCGCGGGGATCGTGGCCGCGCTGATCGTGGCTTTGGCGGGCGCGTGGGGTTGGTATGCTTTCGTGGGTTCCAAACCGCGCCTGGAATGGTCGGTCAACCTTCCCGGCGACGAGGCGGGCTGGCGCGCCGGGTTTATGGACCCGGGCGTCATTCTGCTGGCCAATGCCGATCACGCCACCGCGCATCATCTCAACGCAGGCAGGGATTTGTGGACGTGCTCCTATGGCGACAAAGACTCCGGCGGGAGCGCGCGCCCGCAAACTTACATCGGCAGGGAGAGCATCTGGATTTGCCTGGGCGCGCGCGTCGTCCGCGTGGACCGCGCCACGGGCGAACTCAAGCAAACCATTCCCATCGCCGGGCAATTTCTGAGCTTCACGCCGTCGGACGGCAGCCTGCTGGTCGTTTCCGCCCGGAACGAAACGACGCGCCTGGCCATGCGGATTGATCTGGCGTCGGGGGAGGTTTCCACGCGGGAAATCACGGTGCCGCGCGCGCAAAAACAGGCGATGCCCAACGAGCTTCCGCCCAACGTCCAACCCACCGCCGGGGTGTTGCTGGCGCAGGCGCTGGACGAGCAAAAATTCAACAAGCCGCTCGACGCCATGAGCAGCGAATTTTTTTCAACGGGCGAGAACCTGGTGGAGCTGCGCGTCAAATTGCTCAAGCCCCATGTCACTTACGTGGAATCCATCAAGCCGCGCGGCCCGACTCACATCACCAGCGATCTCACCGCCTCCAGCAGCGCGGCGGACGTGGCGGAGGAGGTTTTCAACGACATCAAGCGCGATCAAACCGGCGGCGTCAAAGGCGTGGACGAAAGCCTCTATGAAACCACCCTCCGCCGCTGGACGGGCGCGACGCCGGTGGAGTGGAAGGGCGAGGCCGCCGGCGTTCCGATGTTTTTTTCCCTCAAAACGGCGGACCTGCTGGTTGCGGGCAAACATCTGACTGTGTTTGACAAAGAAAACCGCGTGCTTTTTGACGCCCGGCTGGCTTATCCCGTGAACGGCCGCTACAACCCCGGACGCTGGAACCGCCGTTCCGTCCCTGCCGCGGAAGGCCCCGGGAGCCTTTATTTTTTTGACGAGGGCGTTCTGACGGCGTTTTCGCTCCCGTCGGGCGATGTCCGCTGGCGCCTGACCAGCGTGGGCGTCAGCAAAGTGCAAGCGGACGCCCGCGGCGATCTTTACGTCAATTCCACCTCGGCCAGTCCGGAGGACATCCAGTACTCGGACCAGATCAAAATGGAGCAGGCCGCGCCGGTGGTGTTGAAAATAGACGCGGCGTCGGGAAAAATCCTGTGGCAGGCGGCCGGGGAGGGCCAGGAGTGTTTTCTCTCAGGCCCGTTCCTTTACACCGCCAGCGCTCGACAAGGGGGCATCGCCATTGCCAACGGGCTTGCCGAGGCCCTCAACGCGCCTCGGCCCGACACGCCGGTATATTTTCATATTTACAGGCTGGACCCGTCCGACGGGAAAATTTTATGGGACTTTTACCGGGAAGAGGCTCCGTCCGAACTTTCCTTCCAGCAAAACCGTTTTCTGGTCCGGTTCGGCACCCAGGCGCAAGTCTGGAAATATCTTGTGTTCTGACCCGCCCCTTGGGAAAAGTACGCGA
>Ga0316226_1001572_pt1 | contig 23918 bp, 23 predicted proteins | sample TBH18017metaG_FD_206009 | JGI IMG/M metagenome (GOLD analysis project Ga0316226, IMG submission 206009) | Freshwater microbial communities from Trout Bog Lake, Wisconsin, USA - TBH18017 | ecosystem: Environmental > Aquatic > Freshwater > Lake > Hypolimnion/Profundal zone | place: USA: Wisconsin...
CATCTGCCCCATGCCCCAGAGGCCGTGCATGATCTTGTAGGCCTGCATCGGGTAGGTCTTCTTGATGCTGACGAACACGAGGTTGTGGAACACGCCTTCCGCCGGCAGCGCGATGTCCACGATCTCCGGGAAATTCATCTTGAAGATCGGCAGGAACAATTTCACGCTCGCGCCGCCGATGTAAAAATCCTCCATCGGCGGAATGCCGACAATCGTCGCCGGATACACCGCGTCCTTGCGATGGGTGATGGCGGTAATGTGAAACACGGGATACGGCTCGGGCAAGGTGTAATAGCCGGTGTGATCGCCGAACGGCCCTTCCTCGCGCAACGGCTCGGTCGGGTCAATGTAACCTTCGATGACGAAGTCGGCGTTGGGCAAAACAGTTTTCAACTTGGGAAAATCATTAAATCGCCATGCGCCTCTACGTTCAATTAAAACTGGGTTCAACATCTTCAACGCGACGTGCGCCACAAGTTAAACGTGAGCGCTCCATCAGCCGACGAAAACTGGCAGCCGCCAGATTCAATCCGCCGAAAAGTGTTTTCAAAAAAATCCGTTTGACGCCCGCCTGCCGCTGCTACAAAATTCCGTCCGCACTCCATGAGCATCCGGGGAACAGTCGGAAGCCTTCTTGAAAGCCACCGTGCGAAAAGTTCGCACCCTGACCGGAGAAATTTTATACCCCAAACCGGACGGCTTCCGTCCGCAACGCACTTTTCTGGACGGCTTCCCCAATTACGAAGCACCGTCCCCAATTCACCACTGGCTGTCCCCAATTTCCCGAAGCCTGTCCCCATTTTCCCGGCGGCTCTCCCCAATGCAAAAGCTCCCGTCCCCATTTTTCGGATGGCCGTCCCCAATTTCCCGACTATTTTCCCCAATTTTTCCGCCTCTCTCCCCATTTTCCCGAGGGTTTTCCCCAATTTCCCGGCCACGTTCCCCAATTTTTCTCCCGCCGCCCTCATTTCCAATGGACTGTTCCCCAGCCATTTATGCGGACTTCAAGCTCTCAACCGTCAAAATTACAACTAAAAACTGATTATGAACCATAAACCGCACTGCCCCGTCCCCGTCATCACCTACAATGGCAACCTCATCGTCGCCGCCGCGCAGAAATATCCCAAAGTCGCCGCCCGACTGACCGCCAATTATCTCACCGAAACCACGACCGCCCTCGGCAAAATACCCGCCGACGTGACCGGCCAGAAAATTGCCCAGGGCGAAACCGGCAACCTCACCGCCGCGCAGCAGGCCAACCTCGTTGTATTGCTGCATTGCATGGGACAGGCACGCAAGACCGCCAAGCTCGCCTTTCCCGGCCAGACCGTGAAAATGCATCAGGAATTTCAAATCGGCATCCACGATTCACACGAACTGAATGCCGTGTTGAGCCGCGCCGACATCATTCTTGCCTCCGTGCAACTCCCCGCGAACCTGCCCGCGATGAAACTCCGGGGCTGGACGGATGCCGAAACGCAGACCTTCACCACCGTGCGCGCCACGTTTCCCGCCAGCACCACCACGCAGCAATCCGGCCAGAGCGACGCCAAAAAGGCGACCGGCGTGAAAGCCGCCGACGCCGCCGATGCCTACGAACACATCATCACCATCCAGAACGCCGCTGATTTGGAATTCCCCGCCACCGACCCGGCCAACGCCCCCGCCCGTGCCGAATTCAAACTGGGCATCTTCCCGCCGGATCATCACGTCCCGCCCGCGACACCAACGCCGACGCCAGCCACGACACCAGCAAAATAATCGTAAGGCGCGCCAGAAAACCTACAATGCTATGGAAAAAACAATTGAGGAAATGATTGTGGAAATTCACGAGAAGATTAAGACGGCTATTGCCGAGAACACAAAGGTGGATAACAGGCTGAATGCTTTGAGACGTGATTTTGAAACGGAAGCCTCAAAGATAAAGCACCATTTGATGAAATTGGAGCGAGCCTTCACGATTCTTGCAAACGAGGCTACACGGGCACCGGCAAATTCCACACTCAGCCCTGAAGTCTACAACCTAATCATGTCGGAGCTAAACGCCTAAAATTGTATGAAAAACCAATTCCAGCAATTGACGGATAGCAGCGTTCTCGAAAATTATCCAAAGGAAGTTCAGTCCAAGGTTGTCTTGGGCGCTTCAAAATTATCCGAAGATGACTTTACCACGGCACTCTCACTTTTTGAGCAATCCATCGCGCTGGATCATCAATGCGGAGCCGCATGGCTGGGCAAGGCTTACGCTGAAGCGTCTCTGACATTTATTGACGATCAGAACCATATTCCAACGATTGATCACTCGCTGCAAACAGCTCGAAAGTCATTTAAGGAGGTTGCTTTTTTCACGAATCAGCAAGCCAGAGTATTGGAAACATTGATTGGAAGAATCACGGACGAACTTCTGGAGAAGCTTGAAATGGTCAGGAAAGCAGAAATTAAAGCGGAGCAGGCACGCAATGAAGCTGCCATTTCCGCACTCGTAACAGGGGCGGCGTTGGGCTATGGCTTGGCTTCGGAAAAAAGAACCGGCAAAGTGCTTGGATACGGAACCGCCGCTATAGCGGGAGCCAACATGGTGGCCTCATCGAACAGGGCAACTGAAATGTCGGGTTTGGCTGGCAGCGTTTTCGGCCTGTTGCTGGCGCAATGCTATGTTTCAACACCTGTGCTTAAACAGGCCGTCGAATTCAAAGAGAACTTGCCAGCAACAGATCGCGCCTCAATGACCAAAGCAATCAATCGTTGGCAAGCAGCGGCAGCAGATTGCTATAATTTACAACTCTCCCGGCTAACATCATCGCTTGGTCAATTGCGTGCCAAAGTTTCTGGAACCGATGCTCTGAATTCATCGGGAGAACTCGACGAAGGATTCCAAGCTAATTTCAGTGAAGTTTCTGCCTTAAAAATATCGGCTCAAATGTTTGGTCTCAACGGTCATCATAGCTACGCGAAATTGGAGCATTTTTTAAGCGAGCTGGAATCCACGCTCCATTCTGATCAAGCCAAGCAGGACTTTAAGAAGGCTAAAAAGCAGAGAAAGACAGCTCTCTGCGTCAGCGTAGCGGTGATAATATTATCCTTTGTTGTTATGGGTATCATGGGGAACAGCGTGGACAATCCAAATTCAGACGAAAATCAGGCAATTGGGACGATTTTGGGGTCGCTTGCTTTCATAGGCGTTGGCGCAACATTTGTTTTCTATAAGTGGAAAGGTTTATTCAAAGGTCAGACACAAAAAAAACTTGGGACGCTCACGAAGGAATTCACGGAGTATGTGAAGAACATCAAGGTATCGGCTGACGATATTGTTTTGAGCCGCACGCAGGGCGATGCCGAAGCTACATACACAGGGTTCACCGCAACTGCATCGTGATGTTATGCCTTTGAAAAAACAAGCATTTGAGCGCAGCCGCTATAGACGGCTACTTCGCAAGGCAATGATGAAGGTGCCAATATCATCTGAAAATCAGACTGCTATTGATCAGCTAGGCGATATGGCGGTCGAGAATCCTTTCAATGGTCATTGTTACAATGCAACCCACGCAGCATTGATTCTCTTCGGTTGGAAGCAACATTTTGTGCCAGTGAGAAACTATGTGCCGAAACGGCTGGGACATTACTGGCTATGGCATCCCACAAAAAACATCCACTTCGACGCAACCGGGTTTGTCAGGGCATCCAGCCGGCTTCAAAAGAATCATGATTTCAAACTGGCGAGGCATCCAAAATCGAGCAGCAGGTTGAATAAGGAAGTTAGAGCCATATTAAACATCGTGAGGAGCCAAGAGACTCGTAGATAAAAACAATTTCCCTTTTCGGTTTCCAGTTGCGCCAGATTTCATTTTGCATTCTTAATTCTGCCTTCGTTTTCACGGCACGGGCAGTTCATCAAAGATTTGCTGGATGACCGTTTCGCTGGTTTTTCCTTCGCGTCTCTGCGTCTCCGCGTTGAAAAATTTATTTTTCAAGCAGCCCGTCAATCTTTCGGCGGACTTCATCGCTCATTTTAATCAGCGGTGGCCAGGCGCGTTTGAAACCTTCGCCGGGAATTTTCTTCGTCGCGTCAATGCCCAGCTTGCTGCCGCTGGCGATTTCGCTCGTCGCGTGGTCGAGCACGTCGGACGGGCCTTTGGTGAAGATGCTGTCGCGCTGCGGATCGGTGTTGGCTGTGAGATGGAACAGCACTTCGCTGGTGTTGTGGACGTTTACGTCGGCGTCCACCACCACGATGTATTTCGTGAACATCATCTGGCCCATGCCCCAGAGGCCGTGCATGATCTTGTAGGCCTGCATCGGGTAGGTCTTCTTGATGCTCACAAACACGAGGTTGTGGAACACGCCTTCCGCCGGCAGCGCGATATCCACGATCTCGGGGAAATTCATTTTGAAAATCGGCAGGAACAATTTCACGCTCGCGCCGCCGATGTAAAAATCTTCCATCGGCGGAATGCCGACGATCGTCGCCGGATACACCGCGTCCTTGCGGTGCGTGATGGCCGTGACGTGAAACACCGGATACGGTTCGGGCAACGTGTAATAGCCGGTGTGGTCACCGAACGGGCCTTCGTCGCGCAACGGCTCGGTCGGGTCAATATAACCTTCGATGACGAAGTCAGCGTTGGCGGGAACTTCCAGATCGTTCGTCTCGCACTTGATCAGCTCGACGGATTTTTTGCGAAGATAACCGGCGAGCAGAAATTCATCCAACCCGTCCGGCATCGGCGCGGTGGCGGCGAAGGGAAACATCGGATCGCCGCCGATGAAGATGGCGACGGGCATGCGCTCGCCGCGTTCGTAATAACGCCGGCCATGGCGCGCGGCGACTTTCTGCAATTGCCAGTGCATGCCGGTGGTCTTGTCGTCGTAAATCTGGATGCGATACATGCCGAGATTGCGCTCGCCCGTGTCCGGGTCGCGCGTCACGACGCACGGCAGCGTGATGAAGCGCCCGCCGTCGAGCGGCCAGCATTTGAGGATGGGCAAATTCAAAAGTGTTGGGAGCGCGCCCGCCTCGGGCGCAGTTGTTGCCGCCCCGGCAACAACATTTCCCCCCGTGTTTCCGGCGAGGACGCCGGAAACTGCGGGCGAGACGCCCGCGCTCCCCAAAATATCCGGAGCGCTCGGCCACGGTTCTTTGCGCGAGGGCGGCGCGTCAAACTTCTGGATGACATCTTTGCACGACCCGCTCTTCACCGTCTTCGGTTTTGCGTGGCGCAAATCCAGCGCGAGCGAGAGCAGCTTGATGGCTTCCTTGAAACTCGTCGGCGGCTTGGCCTTCATCAGCGCGCCGAGTTCGTTAGCCACTTCGTCCACGCTCTCCGCGCCCATGCTCATTGCCATGCGCTTGTGCGAGCCGAGCGTGTTGATGGCCACCGGAAATGGCGAGATGACGCCATTGACGGTAGGCTTTTCAAATAACAGCGCCTTGCCGCCGCCGGGCGATTTCATTTCGCGGTCGGCGATCTCGGTGATTTCGAGTTCGGTGGCGACGGGCTGGGAAATGCGTTTGAGTTCGCCCGCCTTATCGAGGGCGTTGACGAAATCGCGGAAGGAATCAAAAGCCATACGCCCGCGAGACTAGCAAAAGCGGGAAAGAAGAAAACGAAATTGCCACAGAGGCACAGAGGTCACAGAGCAAACATTTTTTGAATACGCCGCCTCTGTGTGCTCTGTGTCTCTGTGGCAAAAATTAACCGCCTTTGGCTTTCACGCGCTTCGTGAAACTTTCCGTGCGGATGACGGCGCGTTTGTGCAGGCCGCGCACGATGACTTCGTGCGCATCGCGGGCTTCGATCTGAAATTGAACCTTGCTGCCTTCGACGGAGATGACGCGCGCGGTGCAATGGATCGTCTGGCCGACGGGCGTCGGCGCAAGATGGCGGATGTCCAGCTCGATGCCCACGGAACGCTCGTCCGCGTTGAGATGCGGGGCGATGGTCTGGCGCGCGGTGCGTTCGAGAAAACCGACGAGGTGCGGCGTGGAGACGACGGCGGGCATGCCGTCGCCGTGAAATTCCACGGCGTGCTTCATGTCCGTGGGGATGGCCAGCTCGCCGACTTCACCGATTCTGGGACGCGATTTCATTTTAACAGAAAAGAAATTGCCACAGAGTCACCGAGACACAGAGTGGAATTTCTCTGCGGCTCTGTGCCTCGGTGGCTAAATCTGAAACTAACATTATTTCGGGAGCAAATCCGCAACGAGCGACTTCTCTTCCTTAAGCTCGGCTTCCGTCGCGGCGATTTTCGCCTTGCTGAAATCGTTGAGCGGCAAGCCCTGGACGATTTCAAAATCCTTGCCGTTGCTGCGGATCGGGTAGCTGAAGATCAACCCCTTCTCGATGCCGTAGCTGCCGTCGGAATGCACGCCCACGCTGAACCAGTCGCCGGCCGGCGTCGGATGCGTGAGCTTGTAAACGGTGTTGCACGCCGCATTCGCCGCGCTCGCGGCGCTAGAAAGGCCGCGCGCCTTGATGATGGCCGCGCCGCGCTGTTGCACGGTGGCGATAAAATCTTTTTCCAGCCATTCGCGATGGCTGATGACTTCGGGCACCGGGCGGCCGTTGATCTTCGTGTTGAAGAAATCGGGATACATCGTGGCGCTGTGGTTGCCCCAAATGGCGAGATTGGTGACGGCAGTGACATCCACGCTGGCCTTCTGCGCGAGCTGCGACTTGGCGCGGTTTTCGTCAAGCGCGGTCATCGCGAAGAAACGGTTTTTCGGCACGCCGGGCGCGTTGTTCGCGGCGATGAGCGAGTTCGTGTTGCAGGGATTGCCGACGACGAGCACGCGCACGTCGCTCGCGGCGTTTTTTGCAATGGCTTTGCCCTGGCCGGTGAAAATCTTGCCATTGATGCCGAGCAGATCTTTGCGTTCCATGCCGGCCTTGCGCGGCACGGCGCCGACGAGCAGCGCCCAGTTCACGCCCTTGAAACCTTCGTCAAGGTTCGAGGTCGGCACGAGACCTTTCAGCAGCGGAAACGCGCAGTCATCGAGCTCCATGCAGACGCCGTGCAGCGCGGCCATGGCTTTTTCATCGGGAATTTCGATGAGGTGGAGGATGACCGGCTGGTCCGGGCCGAACGCCGCGCCGGAAGCAATGCGGAAGAGAAGTGAATAACCGATCTGGCCGGCCGCGCCGGTAATCGCCACGCGAAGGGGAGCTTTGTTCATAAAATAAAAGGAAGCGCGAGTATAATTGTTTGTTTCGACTTCACGCAAGCGCGGAACCGCCCCTTTCCGGCGCGTCCCGGCCGGCTGGGAAATTTAACCGTGTCCATCCGCGCCCGTCTGTGGTTTAATGCTCCCCGCAACTATGGATTCCAAAAAACTGGCGCAACTGTGCCGCGACTTCGCGGACAACAAAAAGGCGGAAAACATCGCCGTGCTCGACGTGCGGAAACTTTCGTCCGTGACGGATTTTTTCGTGATCGCCACCGGCACGAGCCAGCCGCACCTGCGCGCCATCGTCGAGGAGATCAGCAGCCGGCTGCGCGACGAGCACGACCTGCGCCCGGTGCGCGCGGAAGGCGCGACCGGCGGGATGTGGGTGGTGATGGATTATTTCGACGTGATTGTCCACGTCATGCACACGGAGACGCGGGCGCGCTACGATCTCGAAGGCCTGTGGGGCGACGCCCGGCCGTTGAAAGCGCGGAAGCCCGCCGCGCCCAAAAAGAAAAAAACCCCGGCGAAAAAATAATTCCGCCGGAGTTTGGGGAAATTCAGTTCAAGCTTCCGGTTCGGGCGGTGGCGGGGTTTTCTCCGGAATCTCCTCGGACGCCTTCACCATTTCGTCCACGAGCTTCTTGAACTCGGCCAGCCCGGTCGAGGGGATGATGATGGTGTCGCGCCGTCCGCCCACGTCCTCGGTGATGCGGAGGAACCGGCCGCGCGGGTTTTCTTTGAGGGTCAGGACGAAAAACTTCCGCTCAATCTGCACCTCGACGGTTTTCAACGTGTCTTCGTTGACCGGCGGGCGCGGCTGGGTGTTGTATTTGGGCGCACCGTAGCCCTGCGACTGGTAAGGGCGACGGCCATACGGGGATGGACGTTCGTTTGAAATCATAATTCTGTCAATTTTGTTTCGGATTCAACTTCCCCCGGTTTGCGAAAAATGTCAACCGGCAAAATCGGCGGCTTCGCCCAATCAAAACGGCATCTTCATGCGGTTGACAGGAAAGTCATTTAGCCGCTTGGCCTTGGGCAAAATCACCCGCGCCGGCGGCTCAAAGAATGTTCGCCGCCAGCTCGGCCAGCTCGGAGCGCTCGCCCTTTTGCAGCTCGATGTGCGCGGCGATGGCCTGGTCGCGGAACCGGCTGACGATGTAGTTGAACCCGTTCGACGACGAGTCCACATACGGGTTGTCAATCTGATACGGGTCGCCGGTGAAGATGATTTTCGTGCCGCTGCCGACGCGCGTGACGATGGTCTTGGCCTCGAGCGGCGTGAGGTTCTGCGCCTCGTCAATGATCATGAACTGGTTCGCGATGCTGCGCCCGCGGATGTAGCTCAACGCCTCCACCACGATGCTGCCGCTGCGCATCAAATCGGCGGCGCGGCGATGGTCGTGACCCATGTTCAGGTCGCTCAACATTTCCAGCGCGTCGTGGATCGGCTGCATCCACGGCGCCAATTTTTCCTCCAGTGAACCGGGCAAAAATCCCAGCTCCTTGCCCATCGAAATGGTCGGGCGCGCGACGACGAGCCGGCGGAATTCCCGGTCGTTCACCACGCGCTTCAGGCCGGCGGCCATGGCGATCAAAGTTTTTCCCGTGCCGGCCTTGCCCATGAGCGTGACCAGCTTAATGCGGTCGTCCAGCAGCGCGTCGAGCGCAAAGTGCTGCTCGCGGTTGCGCGGTTTGATGCCCCAGACGCCTTCGCGGCAGTCGAGGATGGGGACGAGCTTGGTGCCGGTCGCGTCCACCTTGGCCAGCGCGGCTTTTTTCGGGTTCGCCTCGTCGGTCAGCGTGCAGTATTCGTTCGGAAAATAATTTTTTCCGCCGGCCAGCGCAAATTCGCCCTTGGCGCGGAAGGCGGCGATTTTTTCCGCCGACACCGTCAGGTCCACCATGCCGGTGTAAAGGTCGGTGATGAACACGCGGTCTGTCTCGTAATCCTCCGCCATCACGCCGATGGCGTCGGCCTTGATGCGCAGGTTGATGTCCTTGGAAACAAGAATCGTCGCGTTTTTCGGCTGGGATTTTTGGATGTGGGCCGCGAGCGCGAGGATGCGGTTGTCCACCGAATCCTTGGCGAAGCCCTCCACCAGGCCGTCCTTGTGAAAAGCAATCTTCAGCTTCCCGCCGTTCGGCAGGTCCACGCCCTTGCTCAGGCTGCCCTCGCCGCGAAAGCCGTCGAGCATCCGCGAGACCGTGCGCGCGTTGCGGCCCAGCTCGGTGGACTCGCGCTTGAAGCGGTCAATCTCCTCGATGACCTCGATGGGCACGAGGACGTTGTTTTCCTTGAAGTTGACGAGTGAATTCGGGTCGTGGAGCAGGACGTTGGTGTCGAGGATGTAATTTTTCATTTTAGAAAAAACGGACGCGGAAATTTCCGCCGGAGCAATGGCGGCGGCTTGAGTATTTGAGCGGTGTTGTCAAAATGTCCCTGAAACTGGCGCTGATTTTTTCAGGCAGAAAAATTGTGTCAACGATAATCCGCCCATCCGGCGAAAATAATTTCCGGCCACACCCCAGTGCTGGCATAATTGCCGGCGCATGGCCAAAAAAAATTCATTGATCCGCCCGCTCGTCCACGACCTGCACGCGTATGTGCCGGGCGAGCAGCCCAAAATCAAGGGGCTGATCAAGCTCAACACGAATGAAAATCCATATCCGCCGTCGCCGAAAGTGCTGGCGGCGGTTCGCGCGGCGGTGGACGGGCGGCTGCGGTTGTATCCCAATCCGACGGCGGAAATACTCCGCGCAAAACTCGCGAAGCTGCACAGCTGCCGGCCGGAAAACATCATCATCGGCAACGGCTCGGACGAAGTGCTGGCGCTGGCGGTGCGCGCGTTCGTGGAACCGGTTTCGGAGGGACGAGTTCCACGAGTCCCCAACCAAAAAAAAACAGGGACTCGTCCCTCCGAAGTCGTGCAGTATTTCACGCCGAGCTATTCGCTTTATCCGGTGCTGGCGGACATCCATGGCGCGGCGAAAAACACCGTGCCGCTCCAGCCGGATTTTTCCATGTCGGGTGTGCCGGAACTGAGGCGTGGCAAAAAATGGAACTTCAATGCCGCGCTGACTTTCGTGACGACGCCGAACGCGCCCAGCGGCCGCGGCTACAAAACTTCGGAACTGGAAAAACTCTGCCGTGCACAAAAAGGTGTGGTGGTTTTAGACGAGGCTTACGTTGATTTCGCCAATGAAAACGCGCTGAAACTCGCGCTGAAGTTTCCGCACGTCCTCGTGGCGCGGACGTTTTCCAAGGCGTATTCGCTGTGTTTCCAGCGCGTCGGCTATTTTGTGGGACACGCCGAGCTCGTCGCGGCGCTGGGCAAAATTCGCGACAGCTACAATGTGAACGGCCTCGGCCAGATCGCCGCCGAGGCGACGCTGGACGACCTGAAAGTCTACCGCGCCAATTTCAAAAAAATCATCACGACGCGCGAATGGCTTTCACGCGAACTGACCAAACTCGGCTTCCGCGTGCTGCCGAGCCAGTCGAACTTTCTGCTCGCGAAGCCGCCGCTGTTTCCGGCGCAAGAGTGGCTGCAAAAATTGCGCGGCCAAAAAATCCTCGTCCGCTGGTTCAGCGCGCCGGAAGTCAGCGATTATCTGCGCATCACCATCGGCACGCCCGCCGAGGCGGCGGCCTTGGTGCAGGCGGTTCGCCGGCTTTCGCGGTAGGATCGGGGGTTTCCGCTTCGGCTGGCGTTTTATTTCCTGGCGATTATGCTGTCGCCGAATTTTCAATGGCCAGCGAACGCGTCAATGTCCTCGGTGTCGGCATCAGCGTCCTCAATCTGCGGACGGCGCTGGACGCCATCGTCGCCGCCGTGCGCGAACGGCGCAAGGGCTACGTCTGCGTCACCGGTGTTCACGGCGTGATGGAGGCGCAGGACGACGACGGGTTCAAAAAAATCCTCAACGGCGCGTTTCTCTGCACGCCGGACGGCATGCCGATGGTCTGGGCCGGCAAGCTGGCCGGCCACCGCGAAATGAGCCGTGTCTACGGGCCGGATTTGATGCTGGACGTTTGCGCGTGGAGCGAAACCAGCGGCGCAAAACATTTTTTTTACGGTGGCGCGGACGGCGTGGCGGAACTGCTGGCGCAAAAATTGAAGGCGAAATTTCCGAAGCTGGAAGTCGTTGGCACCTTCACGCCGCCGTTCCGCGCGCTCAACGCGGACGAGGAAAATAAACTGCGGGAACAGGTCGCGGCGGTGCGACCGGACATTTTCTGGGTCGGCTTGAGCACGCCGAAGCAGGAAAAGTTCATGGCGGAATTTCTCCCGAAGCTGGACGCGACGCTGATGGTTGGCGTGGGCGCGGCGTTTGATTTCCACAGCGGGCGCACAAAGCAGGCGCCGCGCTGGATGCAGCGCACGGGCTTGGAATGGTTTTACCGTTTGTGCTGCGAGCCGCGCCGGCTGGCAAAACGCTATTTCCGCAACAACCCGCTGTTCGTGCTGAAATTTTTCGGCCAGCTCGCCGGCCTGAAAAAGTGTCCGCTGCCGTGATTTAACCGGATTTTGTTTGAGTGAAACCGGCGGATTCGCTATCTCAAGTCTGGAACGTAGCATTCATGAGTGAAAACCTGAAAGAAGAAGTGTCGCCCGGCTTCTGGCCGGACGCGGCGGCGTGCTGGCAGCGCCTGCCGAACAAGCTTTTTTTCTTCGGCCTGCTCGCGGCGTGGCTGCTGCTGTTCCAGTTTCTCGGCAGCTCCATCCTGGGTTACGTCCACTCGCCGTCGCTGTTCCTGTGGCTAAAAAACTCCTATGTGGCCGGCGGCTCGGCCTCGGACGACGGCCACGGCCCGATGATTCCGTTTCTGGTCGTCGGCCTGTTTTGGTGGAAGCGGAAAGAACTGCTGGCGCTGCCGTTGCAAGTGTGGTGGCCGGGGATTTTTTTCCTGGTGGCCGGGATTGCGCTGCACCTTTTCGGCTTCGTCGTGCAGCAGCCAAGGTTTTCGGTGGTGGGGATGTTCGCCGGCATTTTCGGCCTGATGGGCATGGCGTGGGGTCGGACGTGGCTCAAGGAAAGCGTTTTTCCGTTCTGGCTGTTTATTTTTTCCGTGCCGCTCTCGGCGTTGCTGACGTTCGTGACCTTTCCGTTGCGGCTGCTGGTGACATGGCTGGTCACAATCATCGCGAACCTGCTGACAATCCATGTGGTGCGGCAGGGCACGGTCTTGTTCGGGCCGGACGGCAGTTATCAATACGAGGTGGCGGCGGCGTGCAGCGGGATGCGCAGCCTGGTGGCGATTTTTCTGCTGGCGACGGTTTATGGCTTCGTCATGTTCCGCTCGCCGCGCCGGCGGCTGTTCCTGATGTCGCTGGCGCTGCCGCTGTCGGTGCTGGGCAACCTGGTGCGGATGCTGTGCATTATTTTCGCGGCGGAATTCGGCGGGCAGGCCACGGGCAATTATGTCCATGAAAGCAGCATCTTCAGCCTGGTTCCCTACATCCCGGCCATCGCGGGACTGCTGCTCGTGGGCCGGTGGCTGGAGAAAAAACCGGAGCCGGAAAACAAATGAACGCCGGCCGCCAAAAGATTTTTTTGTCCGTCATCACGCTGCTGCTGATGGCGGGGACGGCGGGCGCGCTGACGTGGCTGAAGGCGCACCAGCGGCTTGGCGCGCCGGGACTCGTGGCCGCAGCCATGCCGGGCAGCGTGACGATGCGCGTCGAATTGCCGGAGCGCGTGCTGGATTTCACCTCCACAAATATGCCCGAGCCGGAGGTCGTCCTCGGTTATCTGCCCAAGGACACAAGCTACGCGTCGCGGCATTACCTCGCGGCGGATGGCGCGTGGGCGCTGGCCACGGTCATTCTCATGGGCGCGGATCGCACGAGCATCCACCGGCCGGATTACTGCCTGCCCGGCCAGGGCTGGCAGATCCGCGACAAAGCCGGGGTGAAACTGAACATCACCGGCGCGCACCCGTATGAACTGCCGGTGATGAAATGGATTGTCAGCAACACCTATCCCGCGCCCGACGGCTCCAAGCAGAATGTCAGCGGCATTTATGTCTTCTGGTTCGTCACGAAGGATCAGGCCACGGACAGTTTTCCGGCGATGCTCAAGTCCATGCTGTTCCACCAGCTCACCAGCGGCGAGCTGCAGCGCTGGGCCTACGTTTCCTTTTTCACCATCTGCCTGCCCGGCCAGGAAGACGCCACGTTTGCGCGGGTGAAACCGCTGATCGCCGCCGCCGTGCCGGAATTTCAACTGCCGCCGGCGGCCGCAAAATGAATTGAGTTCGTTCCCGCCGGAGATTATGTTGCCACAACCCTAGAAGCTGTTTTTGATGCTCCAACGCGACCGACTCATCCGCACCCAGGTCCAGCAGCTCGCCGACGCGAGCCTGTTTGCCATGAGCTTCTGGCTGGCGTATTGCGTGCGCGGGATGCCGGTTTTTTCCGAATCCCTCGGCCTTGACACCATCCCGGCCGACGCTTTTGAAAACGTGGTGTGGCTCTACTTCGCGCTCGTGCCGGCGGCACCGCTGATGCTGGAGTCGCAGGGCTTTTACAACCGGCCGGTCATCAGCCGGCGTCCGGCGATTTTCTGGCCGCTGCTCAAATCCTGCTTCTTCGTGACCATCGGCCTGGTGCTGCTGGTGTTCCTGTTCAAGAAATCCGAGTTCGCGCCGCGCGGCGTGATGATTTTGTTCGGCGTCATCAGCTTTGTCCTGGTCTGGCTCAAGGAAGAGGTGCTGGCGGTCGCCCTGCGCAGCCGCCTGGCCAAGTCGCAATACCACCGCCGCCTCATCCTCGCCGGCACGCCGGCGGAAACCGCGAAGCTCCGGCGCGAGATCAACTCCCACGCCGGCGAGGGCGTCGAGGTCGTGGCGGAATTCAGCCTGTCCGGCGCGCCGGTGCAGGAGCTCATTGACCTGCTGCACACGCATTCCGTCAGCGGCGTCTTCGTCACCGCCCGCCACGCGCAGCTCGAACGCGTCGAGGCCGTCCTCCGGCTCTGCGAGGTCGAGGGCGTCGAGGCGTGGCTGCTCGCGGATTTTTTCGCGACGCAGATCGCCCGCGCCAGCTTCGACGAGATGTTCGGCCATCCGCTGCTGGTGTTCCGCACCACGCCGGAGACCTCGTGGCAGGTCATCGCCAAAATGCTGCTGGATTTTTTTGGCGCGCTGGCGCTGATCGCCGTGACGTCGCCGTTCATGCTGGCCATCGCCGCGCTGGTGAAATTCACCTCGCCCGGCCCGGTGCTGTTCCGCCAGCAGCGCTCCGGCGTCAACGGCGCGCCGTTTGAAATCCTCAAGTTCCGCACCATGGACACGAACGCCGAGCAGCAGCAGCACGAGCTGGCCGCGATGAACGAGATGTCCGGCCCCGTCTTCAAGGTCACCAACGACCCGCGCATCACGCGCCTCGGCAAATGGCTCCGCAAATACAGCCTCGACGAGCTGCCGCAGCTCTTCAACGTCCTGCGCGGCGAGATGAGCCTCGTCGGCCCGCGCCCGCTGCCGGTGGAAGAGGTCCGGCGGTTCAGCGACCTCGCGCACCGCCGCCGTTTGAGCGTCAAGCCCGGCCTGACGTGCCTCTGGCAGGTGAAGGGCCGCAACCAGATTTCCGACTTCAAGGAATGGGTCCGGCTCGACCTGGAATACATTGACAACTGGTCGTTCTGGCTCGACCTGCAAATCCTGCTGCTCACCCCCGCCGCCGTCCTGCGCGGCACGGGCGCGAAATGAATCGTGAGCCGTTAAATGGTTGAATCGTTTAATCGTTGCCATAATCTTCACGAGGAACAATTCACCGATTTGACAATTTAACCATTCAACGACTTGAAAAATAAACAACCCACCTCCGTCGTCACCGGCGCCGCCGGCTTTCTCGGCTCGCACCTCACCGACCTGCTGCTGTCGCGCGGCCACAAGGTCGTCGGCCTCGACAATTTTGTCACCGGCTCGGTGGACAACATCTCGCACCTCGGCGGCAACAAAAATTTCAAGTTCATCCAGCAGGATGTGACGGAATTTATTTTCCTCGACTGCCCGGTGGATTACGTCTGGCACTTCGCCTCGCCCGCCAGCCCGATTGATTACCTCCAGATCCCGATCCAGACGATGAAGGTCGGCTCGCTCGGCACGCACAAGGCGCTCGGCCTCGCCAAGAACAAGGGCGCGCGCTTCCTCGTCGCCTCGACCTCGGAAATTTACGGCGACCCGCACGTTCATCCGCAGACCGAAGAATACTGGGGCAACGTCAGCACCATCGGCCCGCGCGGCTGCTACGACGAGGCCAAGCGGTTCGCCGAGGCGCTGACGATGGCCTATCACCGCGAGCACAAAGTTGAGACGCGCATCGTTCGCATCTTCAACACCTACGGCCCGCGCATGAGAATCAACGACGGCCGCGTCGTGCCGGCGTTTGTCAGCCAGGCGCTCACGAACCAGCCCATTACCATTTTCGGCAAAGGCACGCAGACGCGCAGCTTCTGTTACTATGCGGATTTGATCGAAGGCATTTATCGCCTGATGATGAGCGACTACGATTTACCTGTGAACATTGGCAATCCGACCGAGATGACCATGCTCCAATTTGCCGAGCAAATTATCAAGGCCACCAAATCCAAGAGCAAAATCGTCTTCAAGCCGCTGCCGCAGGACGATCCCAAGCAGCGCAAGCCCGACATCACCAAGGCGAAAAAATTGCTGAAGTGGGAACCCAAGGTGAAACTCGCCGACGGGTTGAAAGACACGATCGCATATTTCCGCACGAAAGTTTGATGACCAGGAGACGACGCGAGGAGTCCCCAACTTTTTTAGATTTGAGCCTCGTCACCTCGGCTCCTTCAAATTAAGTTTGCCGCAGGTGATTTTCCGCGCGCGACAATTTGAATTCGTTTTCCCGCGAGCGGCGCTCGTCATGGGCGTCGTCAACGTCACGCCCGATTCATTTTCTGATGGCGGCAATTTTTTTGAAACCGAAGCCGCCGTGGCGCATGCGCTGAAACTCGTTGCCGACGGCGCGGAAATTTTGGACATCGGCGGCGAGTCCACGCGGCCCGGCGCGACACCGGTCGGCGAGGAGGAGGAATTGCGCCGCGTCATTCCGGTCATTGAAAAGCTCGCGCCACAGGTCAAGGTTCCCATCTCGATTGACACGAGCAAGCCCGGCGTCGCGCTCGCCGCGCTCGCCGCCGGCGCCAGCATCGTCAACGACATCGCCGCCGCCACGCGCGCGGATTTCTCGATGTGGAAAATTGTGGCCGACCACCGCGCCGGCTACATCGTGATGCACGCGCAGGGTTCGCCGCCGGCGATGCAGGAAAAACCGGCGTATCGCGACGTGGTGCGCGAGGTCGGCGGATTTTTTTCCGGGCGGCTCGGGCGGCTGCTGAACGAGGCCGGTGTGCCGATGGAACAGGTGGTGATTGACCCCGGCATCGGCTTCGGCAAGACGCTGGAGCACAATTTAACTTTGCTCGCCGGCCTGAAAACCTTTACCAAATGGCGTCGGCCGCTGCTCGTCGGCGTCTCGCGCAAGTCGTTCATCGGGCAGTTGCTCGGCGCGGACGTGGAAAACCGGCTGCCCGCGTCGCTCGCCTGCGCGGTGCTGGCGGTGGGCGACGGCGCGAACATCATCCGCACGCACGACGTCGCGGCAACGGTGCAGGCGGTGCGGATGGCGGAAGCGATTTATTCCCGCAAAAAAAATGTGGACTGACCTTGAATCCGGCTGGCGGCCCGCCGTGGAGATTTTCATCCTCGCGGTGCTGATCTATTTTGTCTTCAAGTTCGTGCGCGGCACGCGCGGCTGGCCGGTGGTCATCGGCTTCGTCGTCGTGCTGCTGGCGTTGACGGCGGTGACGACGATTTTGGATTTGAAGGTGCTGCGCTGGATTCTCGGCAGCGCGTCGGTGTTCATCGCGTTGGGCGCGCTCGTCATTTTCCAGCCGGAGCTGCGCCGCATCCTCGCCGAGCTGGGCAATCTGCCGCTCTTCGCCAGCACCAGCGAGCAGCGCGAAAGCATCGAGGTCATCATCCAGACCGTCGAGCGCCTCGCGGACGTAAAGATTGGCGCGCTCATCGCCATCGAGCAGTCCATCCAGTTGCAGGAGGCGGTTGAATCGGGAATAAAAATTGACTGCGACGCCACGCCGGAAATGCTCGAAACCATTTTCTTCCCGAACAACGCCGTGCATGACGGCGGCGTCATCATCAAGGGCGACCGCATCGCCTACGCCGCGTGCATTTTCCCGATGTCACAGCGGACAGACCTGAACAAGTCGCTCGGCACGCGCCATCGCGCGGCCATCGGCCTGAGCGAGGAGACGGACGCCGTCATCGTCGTTGTGTCCGAGGAGAACGGCATGATTTCGCACGCCTACAAGGGCCAGCTCGTGCGCGGCGTGACGCTGGAGGAATTGCGCGCGTTCCTGGTGTCCGTCATTTTGCGGCCGGCGCGGACGAACAACATCGTCAAGTGGCTGCGCGCGTATTTCAGCGAAAACCACAAGCCCGCCGGGCCGGCGGTCATCACGCGCCACGAGCCGCGCCCGGCGCCCAAACCCACCGGCAAATGAAATTCCTCTCCGCATTCCGCGACTGGCTGACCGAGGATTTCGGCTGGAAAATCTTTTCGCTCGTCCTCGCCGTCGCCATCTGGATGACCGTCCACAAAATCTTATTGGAATCGGCCGCGCCGGTCGAGAACACCGGCGGCAGCACGCTCACCTACGGCAATTTGCCGGTGCTCATCGTCGCCACGGCGGCGGACGTGCACCTTTACCGCGTCGCGCCGGAGAGCGTCAAGGTCACCGTCACCGGCTCGCCCGAGGCCATCGCCACGCTGTCGGCCAACCAGATTCGCGCGACCGTGGACCTGACCGGCATTGATTCCGCGAAGGACCTGAAACGCAGCGTGGACATCTCCGTGCCGTCGGGCGTGACGGTCGTGAGCGTCGAACCGGCCAAGGTCGGCGTCATCGTGCCGCCCGCGCCGTGAGCAAAATAATTTTATGAGCGCGCACAAAAAAATCTTCGGCACCGACGGCGTTCGTGGAACGGCAAATGTTGAACCCGTCACGGCGGAAACCGCGCTGAAGCTCGGCCGCGCGGCGGCGCACGTCTTCAAGAACCTCGAACGCCAGTCGCGCGGGCGCGGCAAACACAAGATTGTCATCGGCAAGGACACGCGGCTCTCCGGCTACATGCTTGAGAACGCGATTTCCTCCGGCATTCTTTCGATGGGCGTGGACGTGCTGTTCATCGGCCCGCTGCCGACGCCCGGCGTGGCCTACGCGACGCGCAGTCTGCGTGCGGATGCCGGCATCGTCATCACCGCCTCGCACAATCCTTACACGGACAACGGCATCAAGTTTTTCCGCGCGGACGGCTACAAGCTCGACGACCAGATCGAGGGTGAGATTGAAAATCTCGTCTTCTCCGGCGCGATTGACCAGGTGCGGCCGTCGTCCGAGCAGATCGGCAAGGCCGTCCGCATTGACGATGCGCTGGGCCGTTACATCGAATTTGCCAAGGCCTCCTTTCCGCGCGGCCTCACGCTCGAAGGCGTGAAAATCGTCTTGGACTGCGGCCACGGCGCGGCCTACAAATCTTCGCCCTGCGTTTTGCGCGAGCTGGGCGCGGAAGTTTTTGTTTTCAACAACCAGCCCGACGGCACGAACATCAATGAAAACTGCGGCTCCATGCACCCGGAGGCGATGTGCAAAAAAGTCGTCGAGTGCGGCGCGCACATCGGCATCGCGCACGACGGCGACGCCGACCGCGTTTTGTTGTGCGACGAAAAAGGCAATTTAATTGATGGCGACGACATCATGGCCATCGCCGCGCTGGAGATGCTCGCGGAAAAAACCTTGGCGAAGAAAACTCTCGTCTCGACCGTGATGAGCAATGCCGGGCTGGAGGCCGCCATCAAAACCGCCGGCGGCAAAATGCTGCGCACCGGCGTGGGCGACAAAAATGTGATTGATGAGATGCTGCGGGGCGGCTTCAACTTCGGCGGCGAGCAGAGCGGGCATTTGATCTTCCGCGACCACGGCACGACCGGCGACGGGCTGGTGGCCGCACTGCAAATTTTGCGGATTCTCAAGACGAAGCAGGCGCCGCTCTCCAAGCTGGCGCAATGCTGGACGCGTTTTCCGCAGCTTGTGACGAACGTGAAAGTGCGCGAGAAAAAACCGTTCGACCAGCTCGACGGCGTGAACCAACTGGTGGCCGATGCGGAAAAGGAGCTGGCCGCGCAAGGCGGACGGCTGCTGCTGCGCTACTCCGGCACCGAGCCGAAGGCGCGGTTGCTGGTGGAAGGCCGCGACGCGAAGACGCTGGAGTCGTGGTCAAAAAAAATCTGCGGCGCGATTCAGAAGCAGATTGGGGTTTGATGTAGCACCCGCGTCGCGCGGGTGATTTCGGGCGTCGCGCCCGAAATTCGTGGCAAGACAGAACGACTTTCTATTATCCGCGCTATTTTATTTTCACGCTTCTTGGCACGCGCAATCCGGCGAGACGCCGGATTGAACCCGCCAGAGGCGGGTGCTACCAATGCGATTTCACACGCGGTTCACTGCCCCGTCAAAATTTCTGCGCGCAACTGGCCGATGAATTGGTTCGGCAGGCGCTGGTCTATCGAACCGGCGACGGGCTTTTCCAAATCCACATGGCCGTCGGCAAAGGCCACGTCCGCCTTTTGCGCGTGGCGGAAATGGCCGTTGGGTGTGTTATTCAAGTTGGAATAATTCGTCTCCAAATCCACGCAATAATACTCCTCGAACATCGGATTTGTCGGCGAGGCGGGCGCTTGAAACGTGTTGACCTGCGCGGCGTCGGCGAACAGCGCGGTGGCGGTGGGATGCAAAACGCCTTTCTCATCCGTCACGCCATGCCCCGGCCCGCCGAAGACAAAACCATTGCAGCCGTAGCTGAAAATGACGTTCGTGCCTTTCAGCTTGAACGCCGGCGAACTCCACGCGGGCGACGGGCAGAGCCGCACGTCCGCGCCCCGGAAATACGGGAACAGCGCGCCGGCGGACAGGTCAAAATTGCGCGCGCCTTCCGGGGCCAGCGGGCCGGCGTTCTGAACCCAGCCGAACCAGTAGAGCTGGCCGTTGCTGGCGCCGCCGGCCTGGGCGTAGTGGAAGGAACGGCCGGTGTTGTCGCCCCAATACATCTGGGCGGCGAGGCCGAGCTGGCGGAGGTTGCTCACGCAGTCGGCGCGCTGCGCGGCGGCCTTGGCGCGGACGAGCGCGGGCAGCAGCATCGCGGCCAGGATTGCGACGATGGCGATGACGACAAGCAGTTCGATGAGGGTGAAGGCGGAAACGTTATGAGTTATGAGTTTTGAGTTATGAGCCGGCGACAGTTCGCGGTGGTGGTTTTCCACGCACGGCCGGCAGATGCAGGCGCGGTCGCGGAGATTTTCCGGCACGCGCGCCAGCAGGGCGGCGGGAATTTCCGTGCGCGCGCACCAGCACGGTTCCCTGCCGGCGACGGGCGCGCAGAGCTGGCAGCCGTTCGGCCCGCCGCAGAGCGGGCAGAGAGCGGGGTTGAAGATGCCCGGCGGGCGGCTCATGGCTGTTCGGCGCGGACGCGGTAAAAGGCATGATCCGCCGGCGGCGTTGGGTCGGCGAGGTTCAGGCCGCCGGCGTTGCCGGGAACTCCGTTGGTCACGGCGATCCAGTTTTGCATGTCCGGGGAGCGTTCGAGTGAATAGTTCCAGTTGGTGCAACTGATGAATTGAACCTGCCACTGGCCGGCCTGCCAGCCCCCGCCGAGATTCTTCACGAGCGCGGTGATGCCGGGGTCGGGCAAGGCCGGCGCGCGCTTGTCAAAAAAATACGGCAGGGAGGCGGTGAAGTCATAGTAGTCGTCATAACCGGCGGCCACGGAAAAGCCCACCCACGAGCCGTTCGTGAGCGTCAGGCCGTCCAGCCCCAGCTGGGCCAGCTCCCATTGGCCGTGAACACCGGAATAGGGATTTTCCGGGTCGTCCGGCGTCCAATAAGTGTTGGTGCCGCGATCCGGACAGTTCAAAAAACCGCCGGCGCCGCCAAGTTCGGTCCAGACTTCCCAGTTCGGGCCGTTGAAGCCGCTCCAAAATAAATTGTTTGTGTTTAACAAGGCGGCCGCGTCTATGTCCACCGAGTAGGCGGTCAGCAAATTATTCGCGAACAAATTGGTGGCGGTGCCGTCCGTGATGCCGGGCGTGCCGCCGCCGGGGAAAAGATCATAGCCGATGCCCACAATGAACGTGCTGTCCCAGCCGGTGAAGTCCACCGCATGCAATCGCGGGTCGGCGGCCGCGACCGCCGTCAGCATTTGCGCGGCGCTGGCCGGGCCGTCAAAGCGGTAGCCCCAGACGAGCGATTTATCGGCGACGGGCGCGGGCACGGTGGAAGGGCCGAAGGATTCCGGCGTGCTCCATTCGACGACCAGGGCGGCGCGATTGGTGCCGGTGCCGGCCCAGAACCGGATGTCGTTGAACGAAACGGCGGACATTTTGGCGGCGACAAACAGGCTGGCGAGCGCCAGCGACAAACTGATTTTTTGCATGGACTGATCTTTCATTCTGTCCCGCGAAAATAATTTTTCGCGGAACGGTTTTGGTTGAGAGACCAGCGGGAATGAAAACGTGATTGGTTGAAGCGTTGAATGGTGAACCGGTTCAACGATTCAACAATTTTAACGATTCAACCAAATAAAAACGCCTTCATTCCACAAAACAAGAAATGAAGGCATTCAAGCATCCAGGCGAAAACGGATCGCCTGGCCGGCCTCATCCTTCTCTTTGCGGAGAAGTGTTCCGAAACGTTCGGAACGGACGAGTGCAAGCAGACCGGTATCCTGACTTCGGCATCGAACCTCATTCCGCCTTCCCGATTTGCATCGGTGGCATTGGAAATTGTAGCCGTTACAGTGGCGCAACCGTCCCGGATTCACACCGGGTTCCCAGACATCTGACTGCGTTGGTGGCGGAAACTTTTCCGCCGGTTTCAAAGAGCGCCCCATTCTTGCGCCGGGCAAAATTTTTGCCAAGCAAAAACGGCACGGGTTTTCCGGCTCCGGTTTGCGCTTTCGTTTCCGCGCGCGGGCTGGCAAAATGTTTTTTCAACCATGGACGAACTTGTCATCGAGGCCGGAAAGACCGAGCGCCATTACTGGGCCGACCTGTGGCGCTATCGGGAGCTGTTTTTCTTCCTGTCGTGGCGCGACATCCTGGTGCGCTACAAGCAGACCGTCATCGGCGTGCTCTGGGCGGTGCTGCGGCCGCTGCTGACGATGGTCATTTTCACCGTGGTGTTTGGCCGGCTGGCCAAGATGCCGTCTGACGGGCTGCCGTATCCGGTGTTTGTCTATGTGGCCATGCTGCCGTGGCAGTTTTTTGCCTCGGCGCTGGCGGAGGCCAGCAACAGCCTCGTTTCAAACGCTAACATGATTTCCAAGATTTATTTTCCGCGCCTCGTCATCCCAGCCAGTTCAGTCATCGTGTGCTTTGTGGATTTCCTGATCTCCGCCGTCATCCTCGTGGGGCTGATGGCCTGGTATCATGTGGCGCCCGGCGGGCGGCTGCTCTGGCTGCCGCTGTTCACCGCGCTGGCATTCCTGGCCTCGTTCGGGATCAGCCTCTGGCTCGCGGCGCTCAACGTCAAATACCGCGACTTCCGCTACATCATCCCCTTCATCGTCCAGTTCGGCCTCTACGCCTCGCCGGTCGGCTTCGGCAGCGGCGTGGTGCGCGCAAAATGCAGCGACCTCGTTTATCAGGTATATTGCCTGAACCCGATGGTGGGCGTGATTGACGGCTTCCGCTGGGCGCTCGGCAGCAGCGCGCCGTTCAATGCCGCCGGCCTGTTCACCTCGCTGGCGGTCGGCGTCCTGCTGCTGTTTTCCGGCGTGAAATATTTCCGCGCCACCGAAAAGGCGTTTGCGGACATCATCTGACGCATGAGCGATTTTGCCATCAAAGTGGAAGGCCTGGGCAAGAAATACCTGATTAAGCATCAGGCGTCTGGACGCCGTTATGTGACCCTGCGCGATGCGCTCGCGGACAAGGCCAAATCGCTTTTTCAAAATCGCAAATCGCAAATCGCAAATCGCAAATCGGTCGAGGAATTCTGGGCGCTCCAGGACGTTTCGTTTGAAGTGAAGCCGGGCGAGGCCGTGGGCATCATCGGGCGGAACGGCGCGGGCAAATCCACCCTGCTGAAATTGCTGAGCCGCATCACCGAGCCGACCGCCGGGCGCATCCGGCTGCGCGGGCGCGTGGCGAGCCTGCTGGAGGTGGGCACCGGCTTCCACCCGGAGCTGACCGGGCGGGAAAACATTTTTCTCAACGGGGCCGTCCTCGGGATGCACCGGGCGGAGATCCGGAAGAAGTTCGACGAGATTGTGGCGTTTGCCGAGGTGGAAAAGTTTCTGGACACGCCGGTCAAGCGCTATTCCAGCGGCATGTATATGCGGCTGGCGTTTGCCGTGGCCGCGCATCTGGAGCCGGAGATTTTAATCGTGGACGAGGTGCTGGCGGTGGGCGACGGGCAGTTCCAGAAAAAATGCCTGGGCAAGATGCAGGATGTTTCTCTTAAAGAAGGCAGAACAGTTTTATTTGTAAGCCATAATTTGACGGCGGTCAAAAGCCTCTGCAAACGAGCCGTCTTGCTACGGGATGGCGCCTTGAGTTTGGATGGGAATACAGACCGTGTGGTGGGTGAATACCTGGGCGGCAATGGCGCTTCGAATCTGGAACGTGCCTGGAAAGACGCCCGG
>Ga0316226_1001578_pt1 | contig 23878 bp, 32 predicted proteins | sample TBH18017metaG_FD_206009 | JGI IMG/M metagenome (GOLD analysis project Ga0316226, IMG submission 206009) | Freshwater microbial communities from Trout Bog Lake, Wisconsin, USA - TBH18017 | ecosystem: Environmental > Aquatic > Freshwater > Lake > Hypolimnion/Profundal zone | place: USA: Wisconsin...
CGCGCGCAACCCTGCCTCCTGTGCGCCCCGGGCGAGCAGCAGTCCATCACCGAGAGTCACCACATCAAGCGGGATCCCCTGACCGGACTGTCCCTGGGCGGCGGGCAGAAGGCCCCCCACTTCGCCACCCTGCCCCTTTGCCAGCGGAAGCACCACTGGAACAGCGTCTACGTGTCCATGGGCTCCCGGGAGTTCGAGCGCCGGTACGGCAACGAGCTGGACCTCCTGGAGCGCTTCTACGACCTGATCGGCATCCCCTACCCCTACCCACGGAGAGCAGCATGAACGACAACCCCACCATCAACCTCGACGCCACCAACCGTCGCCCCCTCATCCAGATCCTGGTGGACGCCTCCCTGTACGCGTTCCAGCAAGGTTGTCAGTCCACCTTTGAGGGCGAAGAAGAGGCCCGGGCCATCAAGGATGCCCGCCTCAAGGACGCGCTGGAGGAGAACGGCCGCCTAAAGACTCTGGCCGACAGCCTCACCCAGAGCGCCGTGGGCTGGGCCTCCGTGGTGGACGTCCTCAACCAGGTCTCCCCGGCCTGGATGGACCGCCTGCCCGACGGCAGCAACCTCTCCGGCATCCAGTATGCCGTCCGGGCCATCCGGGAACTCAAGGCCCGCGCGGATATCGCCATCGAAGAGGCCAAGAGCCTAAAGGCCCGGATTGCGGAACTGGCCCAGGTCCCGGAGGTGCAGCCGTGATGATGCGCCAAGTTTACGTGGCCGGATCCTATTCGGCTGACACCCGCACCCGCGAACTCCAGAACGTCACGAAGGCCCTGGTTGCCGCCATTGACCTCACCCGCCGGGGCTACCATTGCATTGTCCCCCACGTCGCCGGATCCCACCGGGTAGCCTGGGACCAGGCCATGATCCGTTGTCGCGCCATCCTGGGCACCATGGACCCCAACCAAGACTGTTTGGCCCTTCTGCCGGGCTGGGAGGGCTCCAGGGGCGCCGTCGAGGAGCGGTCCCTCGCCGAGGCCATGGGTATGCCGGTGTACGACCTGGCCGACCTCTCCGGCAATCAGGTGGTCCATGGATAGGGTCGGCTGGGTCCTCATCGTCATCGCCGGGGTCGCGTTCTGCCTCGGCATCTACCGCGAGCAGTGCGCCCGGGACAAGGAGCAAGCATGAAGCCCACCACCGTCTCCCTTTTCTGCGGCGCCGGCGGCGAATCGGCCGGGAAGGAACTGGCCTTTCGGGACCTAGGCATCGACACCCGGGACTGGACCAGCCATGCCATCAACCACTGGGATCTGGCTGTCGCCACCCACGGTGCGAACTTTCCCGGGATCCAGGTCCACCAGGAGGACATCACCAAGGTCACAGCGGCCACCTTCGGGGTGAGCGAGATCGATCTCCTCTGGGCGTCCCCCAGCTGTGTGCACCATTCCCGGGCCCGGGGTGGGAAGCCTTGCGAGGACCAGCAGCGCTCGCACGCCGATGAGGTGGTGGATCGCTGGCTCAAGGTGGCCAAGGTCTCCGTCCTGCTCATCGAGAATGTGCCTGAATTCGAACAATGGGGGCCCCTTGATGCCAAGGGCCAGCCCATCAAGGAACGCAAGGGCGAGTACTTCCGGCGGTTCGCCGCCAAGCTAGTGGCCCTTGGCTACCGGGTGGAATACCGGGTGCTTTGCGCCGCGGACTACGGGGATCCCACGACGCGCCGACGCTTCTTCCTGCAGGCGGTCAGAGACGGGATCAGCATCGTCTGGCCGGAGGCCACGCACCGGGACCCCCGGCGCCCCGCAGACATGTTCAGCGGCCACCTCCCGGTGTGGCGCACTGCGGCGGAATGCATCGACTGGTCCATCCCCTGCCCCAGCATCTTCGACCGCAGGAAGCCCTTGGCCGAGGCCACGCTCCGCCGGATCGCCGCCGGGGTCATGCGTTACGTGGTGCAGGCCCAGCGCCCTTTCCTGGTCAACCTGACCCACGGGGGGCGCCTGGAGGACCTGGATGAACCTCTGAAGACGGTCACCGGGGCGAACCGAGGGGAGAAGGCCATCGTGGTCCCTTCCCTGGTGGGCGTCGGGGGCCGGGCCGGGCAGTCCCGCCCACGCAGCGCCGATGAGCCCCTGGGTGTGCTGACCACCAAGGCGGATGGAGCCCTGGTGGCGGGCTTCTTGTCCAGCTATTACGGGGCCAAGCGTGAAGGCGAGGCACGGGGCGCCGATATGGAAAGTCCTTTGCCCACCCAACCAACCGCGAACCGGCATGCTCTGGTGGCGGCCCACATGATGAGCATCGACCAGCAGAGCAGCGGGGATTCCGCCCTCCGGCCCGCAGACGCCCCTCTGAGCACGGCCACCACCAAGGCCCGGCACGCCCTCATCGCCGCCAGCCTCATGACCAACACCACCGGCCATGCCCCGACCGGGGTGGACGCCCCGGTGCCCGCCCTCACCACCGGGAACCACCAGGCCCTGGTGGCGGCCTTCATCTCGCACTATTACGGCCAGGGCACTACCGCCCAGGACCCGGGCCAGCCCCTGCATACGATCACCACCCTGGCCCGCCATGGGCTGGTGACGGTGGAGATCGACGGCGAGACCTACGTCATCACCGACATCGGCATGCGCATGCTGGAGCCCCGGGAACTGGCCCGGGCCATGGGATTCCCGGAGGACTTCCGATTCGTGAACGCCAGCGGCATGCCCCTCACAAAGCGGGACACCGTGAAGATGATCGGCAACGCCTGCCCCGTCCACACCGTGTGCGAGCTCATCAAGTCTGTGGTGCTCCAGCGCCCTGCGGTCTTCGGCGCCCAGGAATCTATCGCGTAACCCCCCCCCAAGGAGACACCATGAACCGCCGCCCTACCCCACCCCCACCGCCCGCCCCGCCCCTCCTGCTTGAGCCCATGGCCTACTGCCCCGAGGACGCCGCCCTGGTCATGGGCCTCACCCGCACCGCCATCTACGAGCTGATCCGGGCCGGCCTGATCAAGTCCGTGAAGTCCGGAAAGCGCCGGATCATCCCCCGGACGGAGATCCAGGCCTACCTCGATTCACACGCCGCCTAGGTTCCGATCTTGCCCGGGATCCGCCCGCGACGACCGTGCCACGACTGGGTTTCAAGGCAACCGGCCCAAGCACCAACGATGATGAATTATTTGTAACAAACATCCTGTCCAGGATCATGCCTGGACCCATTGGAGAAGCCATGACCAAGGAAGAATGGATCGACCGGTGCCGGGAGCAATTCATGAGCCGAGGCGGGGTCGGATTTGACATCGCCCAGGGCATGGCTGAAGCCTGCCTGGAGGATCAACAAGGGCTTGAGGCAGACGTTGACCCTCTCGACCCCGAAGAAGCCGCTGACGAAGAAATGTCCCTCTGGGACGAACCCATCGAACCGCAGGCATAGCCTGTCCAGGAGCATGACCGTGAGCAATCTGATCGGGACTACCGTGATGTGCCCTGAATGCGGAGGCTGGAACACGCCTGGGCATCCCTGCCGCACGAACCCCTACCAAGATATCGCCAACGCCCTGGCGCGGGAGGTGTGCGAAACAGATGCCCTCAAACTGCGACTGGTTGAAGCAGCCAAGGAACTGAGGGACCAGCGCAGCAGGTGTCTGGAACTTGAAGGTGCCTTCCAAGAGTTCGCTACCCATGGCTCCTGGCGATGCAACCACTATGACGAATGCCACTGTGGGCTGGATGATCTCTGCGACAAGCTGGGCATCCCCCGCATCTCCAAATCACCCGAAGCGTAATGTCCAGATGCGGGAGGCATCGACCATGGAAATGAAATGTGAACACGGGGTGGGCATCCACCAGGACTGCATCGCCTGCAATGCTGAATACAACCGCTCTGGCCAAACCTGGGAGACGAAGCTGATCCGGCGTGAACTCGCCATGGTGGACGCCCGATTCTTGGAGATGCAGCGGGAACGGGGAGCCGAGCGCAAAGCCCGGATTCTCTACCAGGATGCCCTGGACAACATCGCCAAGTGCATCATCCACGATATGACCCCCGCCGAATACGCCTTCAAGATCCTCAACCCTGAGTAGCACCTGTCCAAAGGACTGAACCATGCCGGTCATCAGCGTAAAAGTCATCAAGCGAGCCTATCGCCTCAGGCGCTGCGAAATGTGCCGCCGCGATATGTTCCCCGGCGACTCCCAGGTGCGCCTCTACGGCAATGCCGATGAAGCCGATCCCAAGTGGGTGATGTTCGTCTGCCCTGCCTGTGCCAAGGAAAGCCAAGACCCAAAACTCCTGGCTTCTCCATCAATTCACCCAGCCCAGGCGACCGCTTGAGGCTGTCCAACCTCTGCCGGGAGGCACCCTTGGAAACCCTTTCGATTCAAACGCTGCCAGATGGGCGAGTCGCCCTCATCGCCAATGGCGACCGGGCTGAAGTGGTTGGCGTCCGTGGCAGCGACTTTGAACGGGTCGCCCTGGCGATCACCGGTCCCGCCTCCAGCATCGCTAGCGATGAACGCTTGACCGGGCTTGTGGAAGAACTGCTCGACAACCTATATGTCCCCGAGCCTGATTGCCGGTGCCACCTTTCCCCGCCTTGCAACGACTGCGTTGAAAACGGCGGCTTGCGTGAAATTGTTGCGGCTGTTCGCCGCGCCCTCGACGCCCGTAAGGGCTGATGTCCAAATGCACGACCCTTCCGGAGATGCCTTGACCCCCTCACGTCCTATCCTTCGCTGGCACGGCGGCAAGTGGAAACTGGCCCCGTGGATCATCCAGAACATGCCGGCGCACCGGACGTATGTGGAGCCCTTCGGCGGGGCCGCCTCGGTCCTTCTGCGGAAGCCCCGGAGTTACGCCGAGGTTTATAACGATCTGGACGGCGACCTGGTGAACCTGTTCCGGGTGACCCGGGACCGGGGCGAGGAACTGATTCGCGCCCTGGAACTCACCCCCTTCGCCAAGGATGAATTCCTGGGTGCCTACGAGGTGGCGCCCGAGGGTTTCGGCAGACTTCGAGGCCCCGGTATAGACGACCCAGGCGAGCCGGGCCAGGTCCGGCCGGTCTGCCTCCACCAGGAGCTCGTACAGAGAGAGGACAATGAGCGCCGACCGCTCCGCTGAATTCATCACGTCGTAGATGATGAGGTCATCGCCGTCCATACGTTCTCCAGGCCCCCTATACCGGGGCAAAGGGTTGAGGTCGGGGCGTCACGGTGAGTTCCGGGAACCCGCCCATTATGTTAATAATATTTTTTATAAAAGCAAGGGCAAGATTCATGAATATGCGTTCTATCTCTACTCATATGAATTTATATGTAATGGGACTCAATATAAACCAAGAATCAACGGCATCGTCACGGCATAAAAAGGCCCCGGAAGTCCGGGGCCGTGATGATGGTCGGTTGGTCTCAAGCCTCCCGGACGGGGACCCAGGACGGCGGCTCGATCCGGGCGCGCTCGCAGAAATGCAGGATCTCGGAGGGGTCGGAGATCACGCCGTAACGGGTGCCCACACAGCGCCCGTGCCCATCATCCCAGATCGAGTAGGACTGAGTGATGATGCGGGATTTCCCAAACCAGCAGCGGTCCATCCTGACCCCAGTGGCCCAGTCGCGGTCATTGATTTCGATGGCGGCCTCGGGGTTGAGGGCGATGCGGACGCTGGCGTAGTCGCTCTCCCGGTCCAGATTGGCGGTGACGTAGATGCGGTTGCGTTTGGCGGTTGCGTTGCTCATTTGGTTGCCTCCTACAACCAATATACGCTCATGGTTGCGGTGTGCAACCAAAAGTTGAGACCTGTGACCTAAATCACAGGGCGCCTCCCGATCCATCCTACAGCCCGGTAACCTCACAGGCCCAGGACACGGCCAGGGTCACGCCAGTGGAGTTGGTCATGGTGATCTTCGAGGTTCCGGCGCCCGTGGTTGCCGAGATGGCGATCTGGTCCACCGTGCCCAGGGAGATGACCGCAGGCGTTCCAAGGTTGAGGGTGTTGCCGCCATTGCCAGCCGCGAAAATCACTTCCTGATAGGTTCCCCCCGTCGCGTTGTTGACGTTTTTCGAGGACACCACAAACCGACCCATCACCGACCCGGTGGCACCCAGGATGTTCCAGGCATAGAGGTCACAAGCCGTACTGCTACTGTTGGCCACCTGGAGCCCAAACAGTCCATTGGTGAGGGGACTGGTGAACCGAGCCGTGTTGCCGCGCATATGCTCTACATAGACGTTGGAAAAACTGCAGCGCTCCAAGGCCCATTTGTTGTAGAACGTGGCGAAAGATGGAATATTCACGGCGAAGGTGCAGTCTGTGAATACGTTTCCGCGATCAGAGTAATAATTATAATAAGCTGACCCCAGCGTGGTTGGAGCCTTGTCGAAACTCATTCGAGAAAAGGTGGAATCCTGGACGTCGTTGAAGGCCCCGGCATAGGTCGCTGTGGTCCCCGTCATGACGAAATCGTCTACCAGGAGATGGGTATTTGGAATGCCGGTGCCATTGTCTCCCAGAAGCAGGGGGTTAAGCCCGCAACCATTGGCCAACATTCCTCGCATGGAGACTTGGTTGGAGGCGTTGCACTCGATCAAAATGCCATCGCAATTGAAACATTTGAAATTCTTGAGATGAACTCGGTTAGCCACAGTCAGGGTGCAGCAAATGCTATTCCCGCCGTAGGTCAGGTTGTTAAACCAACAATTGGAAATGTCGATATCCTCAACTGTGCTGGTGATGGCAGCAACCGTGATTGCCGTTTTACCAGATAGAGTTGCAATCGCATTATTGTTGACAACCATAGTGCAGGGAGCAACACCTCCGTTGGTCACCGAAGAAATGGTTGTGCCTGTTGCGAAACCTGGAATAGCCACACCCCCAGAACCCGGAATAGTCCCCGTGGCCGCGGTAACCGAAACCGAATTGGACCCGGCCGTGGTGGATACGGTCATGCTGACGTTGGCCGCGGTCACACCGGAGATGTCCAAGCCGAATCCATACATGGTATTGACGTAGAGGTTGGATCCCGTGATCCTCCTGCAACCTCCGTCCATCTTGATGGCATAGCCGAACTTCCCGTTGGTATTCAAGCCGCAGTTAAGGCATTGGATCCCGTTCCAAAAAATGTCAGAGCAATTCACATAATAGAGGCAGGCCATGTAGGCGTTCTGGAAGATCATTTGGTCGAAGCGGACAAACTGCCACCCCGTAAACCATGCGCCTCCCCCGCAGATCCAAGAATTCGACTGGTTACCGGCCAAATTCATATCCAGGACGCCATTACGCATAGAGAAGTTGCTGCCGGTCGTCTGGGTTCCGTCGATCAAGATATTGTTCGTGCCGGAAGCTAGTTTGATAGTGGACCCCTGCAAATCGACCGCCACGTTGCTCATGGGCACCAGGCTTTGCGAGGCCGTTCCTGTTCCGCTCCCTGCGCCAGTGGCGGTAAAGATCACGCCGACCGTATTGCTTGCGGCTCCGATGGAGGTGAAGCTGGTAGTGCCCACGGAAACAATGGTGTAGCGCATTCCCACAGCGAAGGACCCGGCGGTGAAGACGCCACCGCACAGGTAGGTTTTCCCGGGAGCACTCACGAGGGGGCGCATGCTTTGTGAAGCGGCGTTGATGCCAAGCTGGACCGCAACCGTGTCGTTGGTCATGCCATCCCCCACCGCGCCGAAGTCCGCGAACGACAGTGACTCACCCTCCTTGGCCGCAATGGTGCGCGCCACCGATCCCGTATAAGGGGCAGCCGTGCCCACCAGGGAGGCCCCAGTGGTGCTGGCGAGTTGGGCCGCCTGGGCAGCGGCAACGGTCGGCCCATCATAAGCCGCCCAGCCGGCCATATTGGTGTTTGGATTATTGGTGTTCCCCGCGCTGGTACAGATGACCAAGCCGCCGTTGGTGAGCTGGAGCACAGCATTGACCGGATAACCGCCGATAGCCGTGGCATAGGCGGAGTTGTACCCGATTACCCCGCCGGCGGAACTGTAGGCCGTAAACTGGGAGAGCCAGTTCAGGATCCCGTTGAAGTCTGCGCCCTGGGGTGGGATGCCGCCGCTGGTGAGCGGCTTCATGTTGACGATGGGGATGCCGTCAGCAAGGGAGAACAGCGGCGAAGCGGACGCCACGGGGATCGTGTTCATAGCCCCCTTATGCGGGCCAGATCCGGAGCCGAACGCCTGGGGCATCAAGGTGGGGGCCGGAGGTGGCGAGGCCAGGAGCCCCACCGCCACCGCGAAGGCGACCAGGAACGAGAAGCAAGTCTTGAGGCTGCGCATGGCGATCTCCTAGGCCTTGATGATGAAATTCACAGCATTGAAGGGAGGGAGCGAGGTTGAGGTCGTGGCGATGCTGGGGCCGCCCGTGGCCACGCCCCCAGCCTGCACGGGGAGCGAGGGATTGCCCCCGGCGCCCCCGGTGCCCCCAGTGATGTTGGTTTCGGTGTAGGTGTGCGTGTGGTTCAGGAGGGCCTGTGCCGAGCCGCCCGTGGTGCCCAGTGGATACGTAGCATCCGCGCCCTGGGGAAACCTCTCCTGGAAATTGGGTAGGTTGAAGTTCGCCCCAGAACCGCCCCAGGTGTAACCCAGAACGGCGAAGAGTCGCGGGAAAGCAGCAACCAAGAGCGAGGACCCGTCGCAGTTCAGGCGACCCGGAGGTAAATTGGCGAGGGACCCGGGCCAAACAGTGATCGTGCCGGTTGGGGTGCCGTCGTCCACATACCACCCGGTCAGAGCCGCGTTGGGGTCCTGGGTGTTCCCGGCGACGGTATTGATGACCGTGGTGATCCCATCGTTGAGCTGCAACTTCGCGCCCAGGGGATACCCGCCGATCTCCGAGGCCAGGGTCGCGTTGAACGGCCACTGCCCGCCAGCATTCACCCAGAGCAGGAGCTGGCTCATCTGGTTGAGGACGGCATTGAGATCCTGGCCGGACGGGAAAGCGTTGCCGCCCGCCTCCATCGTCTGGAGGGCGAAGCCGTCAGCCCAGGAGGCTCGGGGCGCCGCCGAGGCGGTGGGAAGAGCGGCGATGAGGCCCGCATTGGGGCCATTTAGCCCCCTCCAGGGCATTTGGATGAGCGCTGCGATTGGTGCGGTGAGGGTCATCTAAGCTCCCGTGTTGATGATGGTGTAGGTGCCGGAGAAGAGCGTCCCTTCGCCCAGGGTGGCCAGGCCGGAGCCGTTGAAGCCCAGCGTGGAGCCGATGGCGAGCCCCGTGGCGATGGAGGCCTGCACGCCCGAGGGGCGCGGTATGACGCCGGTCTGGACGATGATGCCCAACGTCACCGGATCCGGGTCGAACTCCAGCGCCAGGAGCATGGTCATATTGCCGGTGTCGATGCAGTAGGCCCGGCCCTGGTCCGCAAAGAGCGTGCTCAGGATCTGGTTGATGGCCGCGCAGCTGCAGTTGCAATTGTTGGCCATGGCTTTAGCCAGGATGAGCGTCCTGAAGGCCTCGTCGCCCAGGTTGTAGACCTCCGTGCCGGATCCCCCATCCCAGAGACGGGCCGGGGTGTCCGACTCGGCAAACGAGCCGAGATTGGACGCTGCGCTCTCCGCGAAGCCCCAGAACGAGGTGGTGCCCGGGAGGTTGATGCGCCGGTTCACGCCCACGATCCGGCCCCACACGTCCAGCCCATAGCCCTGGGCGGTCAGGACGTTCCACACCTGGTTGTAGAACGCATCGATATTCGCCGAAGGATCTAGGAATTCGTTGAAGCTCTCGATCATCTGCATGAGGGCCGGCGAGTTCGCGAGATGGGCGAGGATGGTGTCGGAGAGGTTGATCATGCCTCCACCAGGGTGATGGTCCCGAGGACCGGGAACTGGTTGATCTGGACGGTCATGGAATTCGCAGTGGGCGAGCCGGAGCCCACCAGGACGCTGATGATGGAGACGCCCGGGAGGATGGCCGCGATGGTCTGGTAGAAGCGGGAGGCGTAGATCGTGGCGCCGATGCCCGCCGCCGGGCCCCCGTCGGCCCCAGTGAAGGCCTGGCCGAGTCCGTTGACGGCATCCTCAAGCAAAGCTAGAGCGTTGGAGGGCGGATTCCCGCCGCTGGCCACGGTCACCTGGATGTTGACCGGGAGAGAGACGGGGACCGTGTAGCTGACCTGGTACTGGGGCTGGGGCGCCGCATACGAGGTATCGGAGACGATGACGGAGGTGGCCGAGGTCATGGTCGTCCCGGTGGCGACCGTGCCGCCCACGGAGAGGTTGTAGGTGCCGGTGCCTCCGGTGCCGGTGCCCAGGCTGTTGATGGTGCCCAGGGAGATCCCGTTGCACATGACGGTCTGGCCCACGGCCAGGATGCCGGAAGTCACGGCCGTGACGGTCAGCACCAGCCCGGCGCAGGTGGCCGTGAAGATCGCGGATGGGGCGTAGTTGCACCCGGGCGCCTTTTTCAGGTAGAGGGCCTGGGCGATGGCGGCCGGGTTCCCGCCCACGGCGGCCACGTAGATGCTGTTCGCGGGGATCGTGATGCCGCCCCAGACGATGGCCGTCCCGGTGGAATTGTCGTAGACGTAGGCGGCCGTGGGCGGCGCGGGGGGCGTCAGGGTGCTGCCCGAGGCCAGGACCGCGGCCCGGATAGCGGCGTTCATACTGGTGGCGTTGCCCGCCACGGAGGCCTGGCGCCGCGCCTCGAACTGCTGCTGGGTCTCCACTGGTTGCCCCAGGCCCTGCAGGACCGGGCTGGTGATGGTGTCCCACCCGGGCGTGGTTTGGTAGATGGTCAGGGGACCGGTAAATGGCAGGGCCCCGGTGGATTGGTTGCTAAACAGCACGGGGACCGTCCCGCCCGCGCCGATGGTGGCCCCAGGGCAGGTGTAGAGGTTCCCGGCGGTATCCTGGGCCACGGGCACGCCAGCGGCGATCACGGTTCCAGCCAGGCCCCCGGCGACGGCCGCAACCTGGGTGGAGGTCGCGGGGAACCGGGTCATGCCGGTGAGAGATCCAATCGCATCCTGCATCCGGCCCTGGGCGTACTGGGGATCCACCTGGCTGACGACGGCCAGGAACTGGGCATCGGCATCGCCCTTGATGGCCGCGATAGAGCTGGCGAGCTGCCCCTGGGGCGTGTACAGGCCCGGGTTGAGCCCGCCGCCCAGGGCTGCGTTGATGTCCGCCTGCACCCCGGCGAGGTTCGCGGCCGGTTCCGGGGCAATGAAGCCAGTGGGTCCGAGAGTGACGGATGGGACATTGGTGCTCACGGGCATCTCCTCAAAAACTCACGCCCAGGGAGGCCCCGGTGCTGTCGGTGAACTTGCAGGTGCCTGTCACGACCCCGTTCTTGTAGGCGAGATCGGTGACCGTGGCCGAGACGACGCCGGGGACGCTCAGGGCGGCCTGGGTCAGGAGGGAGGTCACCAGGGCCGGGGAGTAGTCTTGGGCGAACACCGTGCCCGCCCAGGGAACGCCCAGGGCGGTGTCGAAATAGGCCTCGCCCAGAAAGGTAGAGATCGCACTGGCCACGTCCTGGGCCAGGGCCTGGGGCCCGGTGGCCACGGCCAGGTTTCCGTTCGCGTCGACCATGAGGTCCCAGGTGGGGGAAAGCTGCAGCGTGTTCATTGGACAGGCCCCGTGGTCCAGCCACTGATGGTTCCGCCACCATGGATGTGATAGAGGAGGTCGACGCCCTGGGCCTTGACGTTCCCGGCCGTCGTGGTGATGTTTCCCGGGGTGGCGATGTCTCCGGTCGCGGTGATCTTGCCATTGACCTGGAGGTCGCCCGCGAGGGTCGCCCCGCTGGCGTTGAGGGTCAGAACCTTGGCACCGAAGGCCACGACCGTCTGGGTCGGGCTCACCAGCACGTAGTTTTCCGGGGCCTGGTCGGAGACGCCCATGCCCAGGTAAAGGCCATCGGCTAGGTCGAACCGGCGCGCGCTGGCGGGGTTGGCCTGGGCGCCCGAGGCCTGGGCGTTGGTGATGTCCCGGTCGGCCACGACGAGGAACCCGACGTCGCCCGCCACCGGGTCGCAGATCACGGCGTTGGTGCCGCCCTGGATCCGGAGGTAGGGCACGCCGTAGATGGTGGCATGGGGCACGGCCTGGCCCCCGCCGTCCATCTGGTTGACCAGGGGCAGCACATCCACGGTGCCCTGGGGGGCCACGCCGCCCGGGGTGTGTACGGCCACGACCTGGACCAGGGTGGCCACGTTCACCCGGGCCAGGGCCTGCTTGATGACGAACATGAGCTGGTTGAACGGCGTGTTGCCGGTGGCGAGGTCCTTCTGGGGATAGACGGGGGTATCGGCCATGTCAGTTCCCCACCCAACTCGCGGAGATCTTGGATTCCCAGGGCCCGCCCGGCATCTCGCAGGAGAGATGGTGCTTGAGCCCATGTACGCGCCAGGTGCCGCAGCACACCGGGATGACGCTCTGCACATTGATCAGGCCGCCCAGCTTGACGCCAGGGTTGTAGAGGCAGGTGACTTTGAGCCCCTCTTTGTCGAACACCGGGTAGCCACGCATGCCTGTGCCGGCGGAGATCAGCGGCGCCGTTCCGGCCCGGGCCTGCCCCTTGGGAGCGACGAACAAGACCCCGTCATCCACCCCGAATTCGATCCCCGCGGCGTCCGCCACGGCCCCGGCCTGCTGCATGGCGCTGCCCGGGAGGTAGGGATTGGAGAGGTGGCCCGTCACGCCCCCATCCTCGAACTGGTAGCCCATCTGGGAGGCCAGCGTGCTCATGAGGGTCTTGATCGGGACGACGCCCTGGTAGCTCTTGGGTGGAACCGGGGCGATGGCCGGGTAGTAGCCCGCCAGTGCCTCCAGGTGGAAGTAGAGGCCCGGGCTGCTCTGGTAATCCACCCAGGCGCCCGAGATCTCGCCCTCGAAAGCCGTGGCTAGGCCGTATTGGTCCCCGGCCAGTAGCTGGATGAGGTTCTTGTGGACGGCCAGGGGCTTGGCGGACTTCCCGGGGAGGGTCGTCAGCAGGTTTATATCCGCTTCGAGCATCCCGTAGATTTTCAGTTTCAGGCCGTTCTTGCTGGGATGCCCGCCCTTGTCGATCTCGGCCTCCATGCGGAGCCCGGAGGCGATCTTGGTGTTGTTCGTGCCGTCAAAGGTCCCGCTGGCCAACGTGAGCTTGGCCTGGAGGACTTTGGAGGTGAAACTGGCACCCTGGGTCACGTGATCACCGTTGGTAGATCGAGATGGTGCAGTTCTGGCCCCCAAGACTCACGTCGAGTTGCTGGGAGGGCACGGCCTGGAGGGGCACCTGGAGGGCTGGCTGGCCCTGTTGGGCATAGAGCAGGCGATACCTGCCCGTGGGCCCCAGGCCGGTGTAGTCGGGATCCTGGGAGCCCTGGGCATCATCAAAGCCCAGGTGCCCCACGAAGCCCAGGTAAGGGTAGCTGTCGATCTTGACGCAGTTCAGACAGGGTACGCCCGCCCAAAGCAGCGTGCCATCGATGGCGAGGTCGCAGTAGAGGTTGCTCATGAGGCTGCCTCTGCATCTTGGAAGATGGTTTTCCAGGGAGGCGACGGGGGCGTAGCCGGAGCCTGGGCCTGCTCCTTTCCACCTGGAACCTTGGAGGCGCTGGAGGGGTTCTTGGGATGGGAGATCTTCACGGCGGTATAGGCCGGCGCGACTTCCCGGACTTGTTTCAAGGCCAGGTCGACCACCAGCATGCTCGATCCGCCGTTGTCGACGGTCTGGGCGTAGTCGACGCCCTCCAATGCGACGTTGAAGTAGTTACAGGTGGGGGTAACGATGTTGTAGAGGTTCGTGCTGGCCAGTTCCGTCGCGAGAGCCCCTTGGAAGGCAGACATCCGGATCATGCCGCCCACCGCCAGGCGAACCTTGGGGGCGAAGGGCTCAACCACCTTGTTGTAGCTAGTGAAAGCGCCCTGCTCCACGGGAAAATCGGAGATCTTGGCCTTGGCCGAGAACTTGAGGTCGAGAACCGTGTCCACGTCGAACACCAGGTCCCCAGCCAGAGAGTAGACGCCGAAGCCGTTGGCCATCTCAGAACCCCCCGTCCGCGTGGTCCAACAGGGAATTCGACCTCAGCGCCCCAGGGATCTCCTTGGCGATGCCCTGGGCGTCCGTGGCCTGGGTGTGGATGTTGATGGGGCCGTTGATGTTGGTTTCGCGGTGACTGGTGGACCTGGACGAGGCGTTGGAGATCGAGGGACGCATAGCCATCCCGGCGCCACCGGCATAGGCCGGCTGCAGCCCACCCGAGGCGCCACCGGCCATGCCGAAGGTGGCGACCTTGAGCACCACGCTTCCGATGGCCTTGAGCTTGTCCCAGATCCAGCCCAGGGCGTGTTTGGCGCCCTCCAGAACCGACTTCCACATCTTGGAGGCGGCGTGCTCGATCGTGAACCACACCTTCAAAAAATGAAATGCGATGTCATAGGCTACCTGGTTGAACCAACGGCCCACCTCCTTGATGTGGGTAATGAGCAGGTAGAGACCGGCGGCAACCAGGGCAATGGCTGCCACCAGGAGCGCGATGGGCCAGGTGGCCATGAACCATGCGATGGCCGCATTGATGCCCATGAGAATGGCATTCCCGTTGACTACCAGGAAGGCGGCGGCGATACCCAGGATGGCCGCTTTGACCACCTCCGAATGGTCCCTGATCCAGGCGGCGATCTTGACCAGGACATCACCAATGGCCTGGAGCGCGGGCATGAGGGTCGACATGATTTCCCGTCCTGCGGCAGCCAGGGCTCCCTGAAGCTGAATCATGGACTGCTCAAATTGCTCGGCCTTCTTTATGTCTTCGTCCGAACTGACGTGCTTCTTGATCTGCCCGGTGAGTTCCGCAACGGCCTTTTTGCCGGTCTGAAGCAGCCGAATGGTCCCCTCGTCCAACCCCAGCCGCTCGCCCAGGGCCATGGCCTTGGCTCCGCTCATCTTCTCCATCTTCTCGGCCAGCAGGCCCATGACCTGGGTGGCGTCCTTGCCTTTGAGGGCAACGGCGGAGATGCCCATGCCAGCGAAGATCTGCAGGGCCATCTTGGACCGGGGCCCGTGAATGGCGATCATCTGGAGCCTGGAATTCAGGCCCTTCAGGGACTCGCTCATCCCTTCAGCGGTGCCCCCGAAGCGCTTGGCGGCGCCCTGCAGGGCCTCGACCTCTTCCACGTCGGCGTCCAGGGTCTTGGCGAGGCGCCCGGCCTCGACCTGGGCCTCCACCGTGTGGTGAATGAATTCGGCCATGCCGGCGGCGGCGGCCAGGATGCCGAAGAATTCAAGGGCGGAGGTGGCCAGTTCCTTGAAGAACTCCTTGCCCTTTTCCTTCTGCTCCTTGATCTTCTCGGTAGCCTCCCGTGCCTCCTTGACCAGGTTGTCCTTGATGGCCTTGGCCGCTTTCTTCTCGGCGGCCATCAGTTCCTTGGCCTTCTCCCGGGCGACTTCAATCTCTTCCTTGGTCCCGCCCTTGGCAGCCGCGACGATGGCCTTGGCCGACTTGGAGGACTTCTTGACCAGATCCTCATAGACCTTCTCCGCGTCCTTGCCGCCCTTGTGCATTTCCTTCGTGTCGATCCCGAAGGACACAAAGAAGGCGTCGAGCACCGTTCCGCTCATTCGTTCCCCTTGTAAGCCAGGGCCTCGTTGTGGTTGTCGACGGCGATGATTTCCAGCATGTCGTAGGCATCCTCAAGGCTGTAGTAGGTTTCAAGTTCCCGGAGCGTGGCCAGCCGGCGGCTGACTATCGGCCCGATGACCGGTGGGAGATTTTTGTAATCGGCGCTACCAGGGACGCCGCCGGAGCCTTGGAGGTCGAGGGCTTGGCGGCGAAGGAAAAACCGGTGTGGAGCGCCAGGATTTCCTTTCGCAGGGCGAGGAGCGTCTTGACCTCCTCAATGTCGTCCGCGTTGAGGTTGATGGGCCGGGAGAAGTCCGGGTTGGCCACTGGCTCGGGAACGACCCTGACGCACTCCAGCATCTCGTCCAGGAGGGGTTCCAGGGTGTTCCAGCGCATCTTGCCTGCGCCGCTGAGGATTCCCTTCAGGATGGCGCCTATCCCCTCTTCGGAGACCAGGCCTTCCATGCCGGCGGCCACGATGTGGTCAGGGATGTCGACGCCGGATTCGATCAGGGCCAGAAAGACCCGGGTCGCCCACTTTTCAGCCGGAACAGCAGCCATTTCGGTCAGGAGGAAGAGCTTGCCCTTGTCCCGGCCTTCGGCGGTGATGGTGACGGGCTGAGTCTTTCGCATATCAGGCCTTCGCCTTCGTGACGGACTGCCAGGTGATCTCGTAGGTCAGGGGCTGGAGCACCTGCTTCGCGTCGGGCATGTCCTTGTAGTTGGTGAGCTGGCCGCTGACGCACTTGTATTTCGTGCCGTTGGACTTGAGGGTGATGGTGGCGCTGGCGGCGATGGCGTCGTTCTTCTGGTCCATGGCCTGGGCCCAGTCATCGAACACCTGTTGGTCGCCGCTAGAGGCGCTGAGCTTGATCTTCATCTTCCGGGGGTGCTTGACGTAGCCGGCCGCCTGCACACCGTCGAGGCCGAACTCCGTGTGCACCTTGGGCATGGCGTCCATGTCCACGAAGTCATCAGTGCCCCAGCCGCGCAGGATCACCGGATTGTTGTAGACCCCGGGGATGGTGATGGCGAAGATTGCGTCGATGGAGGTAATTGAGCGAGGCATGTGGGACTCCCTTACTGGACGTCGATCGACGCGAGGTTGAGCTGGGTGACACCGGAGGCGCCGCAGTACCAGAACGAGCAGGGCGGCGTGGTCTGGGCGGCCCGAGACTGGGCAGAGGCGGGGAGCACCTGGAGATACCAGCCGATGGTCCCCAGGGTGCCGGAGATGGTGACGCCGGCCTGCAGGTTGACCGTGGAGATCTCCGAGGCGGACAGCACCGCGCCCTGGGTGATGACCCCGTTGTAGACGGCCTGGGCGATCACGCCACTGCAGGCCTCCTCGATCAGGCCATAGCCAGAGGGGTCGTAGGCCACGGCGTTGACGCTGGTGAACATGGTCATCTCGGCCAGCTGCAGGGCCGCATTGAGCCAGATCGCGTCCACGTAGGCACCAATGTTCTTGTAGGGCCCGCTGATCTGCCCAGGGTAGAGGATGTTCCACTGGGTGGCCGCCGTCGCATAGGCTCCGTAGTAGTTGTAGCCGTTGGCCTTGAGATTGGCGGCCGAGATGGCATCGGTGACGCTCGCGGCCAGGCCGGAACTCGTCTTGTAGGAGTAGTCGATGCGGCCCTTGGAGCGCGTGTAGTCCACCGAAGCGGCGCAGCCCAGGATGAAGGAGGCCAGGAGCGGATCCGAGTAGACCGGCGCCACACCCGAGATGGAGTTCGTCATCAGGTAGGCGCCCAGGCCCGTGAAGGACCCCGGGGTCTGGGTGGCGGTGATGTCCGTGTCGTAGGGCACATAGAAGAATTCACCATTGGTCCCAGAGGTCCAGGTGGCGAAGGCCTCCTTATCGGCGAGCACCGGCTCGAAGGCCGAAGTGAACCCGGCCCAATTGCTGGTGTAGTTGACCAGGGTGGCCATGGCCGCCGCAGGGGTCTGGGCGGCCGAGCCCTGGGAGAGGACGGCGCCGGCCGCCGCGGTGAGCCCCAGTTCGAGCGCCGTGGTGCCAGAGGCAACCGTCATGGTGCTGGTGGCCCCGGTGGTGCCGGAGGTGATCACGAAGGCGTTGAACTGCGAGGACCAGGTCACAGCGGCGCCGGTCAGGGTCAGGGCCGTGGTGAGCAGGGCGGCCGCATTGCTGAACGAGGTGGCCGTGGACAGGTTGACGGCGGAGGCCGTGTGCACCGTGCCGTCGATGGTGACGCTCAGGGTGCCGGAGACGATGGCCTGTAGCTGGGCCAGGGTCAAGCTGATGGTCCCACCCCGCAGGAATGCGGCGATGGGGGTTGCGGCGTAGCGGCTGAACAGCAGGGCGTTGGGCTTCTGGGTGCTGTTGGTCCACCCGCCGAAGTAGGTGGCGGCCATGGAAGCTTCGAGGGTTCCGGAGCCAAAGTAAGCCAGCACCGCGGGGGCGCTGGGGAAGCTCAGCGGGGGGCCGAACGGCAGGTTTGCGCTCTCGCTGAGGATGAGGCCGTTGAGGGCCAGGGGATTGCCGCCCGCAGAGAGCACGCTGGGCGTCACGCTGATGATTTGGGAGACGGGAATGGTGCCCATGGGCGGGTCCTCAGAGGGTCAGAGCGTTGATGACGTTGATATGGGCCGCCTCGCAGAACTGTGCGGACGCGGTCATGGAGGGGGCGTATTGCAGGTGCAGGACGGTGATCCAGCGCTCCTCGAACTCGTCTTCGCTGTCGACGATGGAGAGTTCCAGGGGGTTGTCGGCCCACAGCGGGGTGATGCCGTAGGACGCCAGAAAATCGATGGCCAGGGGGCTCGCCCACATGGTGGCGATGATGGAGGCCCAGTCCCCAGAGGCGGCGCCATAGGCGTCCACCTGGATGGCGAACTCGGTAGCCTGGGTGGTGGTGGTGGTGCCCGCGGTGGGGCTGTAGTCCACCTCGTTCCCGGCCAGGCGCTTTTGGGCCTTGTGGAGCATGTTCACGAAGCCGCCAGCGGGGGCCGCGGCTCGGTTCTGCAACTCCTGGAGGACGGTCGTGCCCGCCACTAGGCCCAGGGCATCGGACAGCCATGCAGCGAGGCCGGTGAACACCTGATCGGTGGTGATGGAGGGCGTGTAGGTCACGGCGCCACCTGCTGGGACAGGCCCACCGCGCACCAGTCCGGCCACGTTTCGAACACGGTGGCTACCTTCCAGATCGTGCCGTCGGGCAGGGTCAGGAGATCGCCGCCTTGGCCAGAGGCGCGGATGATGCCGTTGACGGCGCCGTAGCAGTAAGCCTTGCGGGTGACGCCCTGGAGACCCAGCCCGTTGAGGTGCTGGATGTCCTTCCCAGCCAGGGCCTGGATGCTGACCGGGCCGGTGGTGGTGGTGTAGGTGGGCACGCGCTTGCCGCTGGGCAGGCCCGTGGCACCCGTGCTGGTCCGGATGGTGGCCAGAACCGGCGGATGGACGGCGCCAGTGCAGCAGGAGGCGAGGCCGTGGACGTTCATGACTGCACCGGACCCGGGAACTTCTCCCCGTTGACCTCGTAGGCCACGCTGTTCAGCATGACCTTCGTGTCCTGGAGGGTGGCCTGGGCGCCGCCTTTGAAGCCCTTGGCGGCGATGGTAACGTCCTTGTCGGGCGGGTCGTTGAATTCAATGATGGCCATCTGGAGGTCTTGAGCGATGGATTCACCCAGGCTCTTCAAGGCGGCCTGCAGGTTGCCGCCGTTCGCCCGGTAGAGATTGAGCAGGCGGCGGTTCCAGTCGGGGGACTTCTCGGTGAGCATGCGGCTGAAGAAGGGCCGGGCCTCGGTACGGGCCGCAGGGCCCATGCCGGTCTTGCCCACGGGGGCGAGGTGGCCGAACTCGTTCAATGCGGCCACATTGGCGACGCTGGTCCCGTCCGGGTAGGTGGCGCCCTCCAGGAAACCAATGCGCAGGTTGACTTCTTCGCCAGCCCGCTCCATCAGTTCTTGGATTTTTGCCTTGAGCGCTTCCCCGCCCCGGAAGGTGACTTCCATGTCAATTCCCTCCCGGCAGGAAGGACGCGGGCCGGGGGGCGCCGCGGTAGCGGAAGCCCAGATAGGGCCGCACGGCCTGCCAGAAGCTGGCGCCGTACTTGGTCTGGAGGAACCACGCGGCGGTGCCCGGGACCGGGCCCATGTCGGCGTGGACCTTGACGGTGCCCTCGCTGGCGTCGGTGATGCGGCCCACCAGGGCCTGAGAGCCCCGGGCGCTGGTGGCGTCGTAGAGTTCGGCCAGGTGGGCGGTGAGCATGTGCATGAGGACTTTCTGCGTCCCTGGATCCTGGACCGGGCTCGTCCCCGTGTTGTTCAGGTAGACCCCGGACTCCAGGAAATACCCGGGGGCGGTGGTCGCGGCGATCCCTGCGAACTCGGGATACCGGGACGCGAAGTAGGCGGGATCGAAGGACGCGGTGTAGCCCATGGCCTAGTCCAGGCCCGTCTGAGGCGGGAGTTTGGAGAGGACCTTCTTCATCTCGTCGGTCGGCTCCAGGCCGTGGCCGGGCTTCTTGGGGTCGAGCCCTTCGAGGCCAGTCTTCTCGTCCTTGCGTTCCTTGGCCTGGGCCTTGCCGTCCTGGTGCTTCTCGGTCATGAAGATGTGGCCCTTCTTGACGGGCTCCAGCTCGGCATGGGACCGGAACCACTCCTCGGCGAAGTCCTTGGGGATCCGGGTGGCCCCGTGCCCGAAAAAGACCGGGACATCGGGGGCCTGGGGGGTGCGGTTCAGGGGGCCGTTGATGCGGAAGGTTTGGTCGACGCCGTCAGCGGCCTTCACCGTGAGGTGAAACCCGTTTGGGATCTTGCAGTAGACGATGACAGTTTCGGCCATGGGTTACGCTCCGAGCATCTGGACGACGCCAGTGGGCTGATACCAGATCGCGCCCCAGCCGCCGCCGGACTTCTTCTGTTTGAAGGAGGAGGAATCACGCACCACCGCGTGGGCGCGAACCTTGAGGTTGAAGGCAGTGGTGACCACTTCGTCGCCATTGAGTTCGTCGGCGATGAGCTGCAGCAGGTTCCCGGAGGCGGTGGCATACTGCACGGCCGTGACGACCTCCAGGTGGGGGAAGTTCTTCTTGAGCATGTCGGCCACGGAGACGTTGTATTGCGTGACCTTGGTGAGGTTCACAGACAGCGACGGGCTCATGGCCAGCTTCATCGCGCTCTCCATCGTCACCATGCCCGAGGTCTGGTTGATGAGGGTCTGGACCATGAGCTGGATGTCCCCGTAGACGCCCAGGGCATCCTTCAGGCTCCAGAGATAGTTCGAGCTCACCTGCAGCGGGGAGATGGCGGCCGGGAGGTTCGGGTCGTTCAGGAGCCCGTAGTTCTGCAGGCCCGAGAACCCGTAGAAATACATGGTGTTCATGAACTCGGCCATGACCTTCGCGGAGGCCAGGTTCTTCCGGTTCGCGGCGTCGATCTTGGCCAGGCCGGCGCGCTCCAGTTCCAGCTCGCCCCATTCGGTTTGGGTCTGGAAGAGGTAGCTCTGGCGGGGCACCCAGTTGACTTGGAAGTTGGCCTCGCCCGCGGTGCTGTAGTCGTCATAAGAGGCGACCATGCCGGTGGCCTCGACGATGGGGAATTCCCACGTCATCTTGGTCCAGTCGCCCTTCAGCTCTTCCTTGGCGATCTTGGTGGCGTTCAGGGGGGCCGTGTAGACCTCGATGAACTTGGGGTCGATGACGGTGGTCAGGAACTGGGGGATGCCCGCGTTGCTCTGGGTCACGGCCAGGGGCTGGGCGGCGTCGAAGCCGAAGGTCCGGGGATCGATGCCCAGGTCGCGGCGGGCGCTGTCCATGGCCACGTCCAGGCGGCGGCCCCATTCAGGGCGCTGCTCGGCCACGGCGCCCGGCAGGATGATCGCGAAATCCTCCTGCAGCCGGTCGAAAAGCTTGTCACGGTTGGGATTGAAGAGGGTTCTCATGGTCAGTTCCTCGTGCCGATGATGGCCAGCTCGCCCACGTTGGCCGGGGTCTGGAAAAAGAACGGCGTCTCGATCCAGGCGGAGGCGTTGACGGTGCCGCTGGCGAGGGTTCCGGGGGTGGTGGAGACGGTGTAGGTGCCGACGCCCCCCGTGGTGCCGGTGAGCTGGTTGACGATGTAGGTCCCCGCGGCGAGGCCGGAGGTGGAGTCGGTGAGAAGCTGGCCGGGGACCAGGGTGCCGTCGGTCACGGCCGTGACGGTCATGACGTTGGTGGCGAAGGTCGCGGTGACGGTGGCTCCGCCGATGCTGTCGGCGGGGGTCGAAGCGCAGGCTTCGGCGGTGCCGATGGTGATGGCGGTGACGGTGGGGCTGGACAGATTGTAGGTGCCCGCGCCGCCCTGGGTGCCGGAGTCCTGGGAGACCACCCGGGTGTTCGCCGGGATGCCCAGGCCAGTGACCAGGTGGCCGATGCCGATGTAGCCGGTAGTGAGGCTGGTCACGGTCATGACCAGGTTGGCGAAGGTGGCCTGGAAGGTGGAGGCCACGCCCGAGGGGTAGTTCGGGAAGCTGCCGGCGGCGCCCGGGATCACGGCGCCGGAGAACAGGTTCGCGAAGACCTTGTTGCCACGGGTCGCGCTCTGGAAGCCGCAGCGGGCCCAGAAGTCGCCGCGGTTGAAGATCGCAGCGTCGCCGCCCAGCTGGTTGATACCGTTGGGGGAGAGCAGGTTGGAGGAATTCGCTTGGAACTCGTTGAGCACCCAACCGTCGGGGACGGAGGGCACGCCACCGGGAGCGTAGTTGGTCAGCGTCTTGCTGTCGCTGCCCACCCAGGCGAACCGGGCGACGTTCAGGCCATTGACCGAATCGGCGACGAAGCCGCCAGCGGGCCCGATCACCATGGCCAGAGGATTGCTGGAGGCCTTGGCGCCTTCGGTGCCGACGGGAGAGGTGAGGTTGACGGAAGTCTGGAAACCCATGGCTTACCTCCGGATCCGGTCAGGGTTGAAACGCTTGGCGTAGGAGTCTTCCGCCTTGGAATCCATGCCCAGGGTCGGAACGACAGGCTCGTCGTCCAACTTCGCGAGGAGCATCTGGACCAGGGGGCGGAAGGCGGAGGGGTGCACGCCCTCGGTGGGGACCTTGGCGTGGTCGAGGGCCATCTTGTAGACGGCTTCGGGGCTGGTCTGGCCGCGCACGGCGCCGATCAGGGGTTCAACTTCGTCTTCGGCCAGGCGAACGGACTGCATGCGCTGGACCGTCGCGTCAGCCGCGGCCTTGATGGCGGCGTCCATCGCCGGCTTGCCGACGGTGAGGGCCTTGGTGTCGTTGGGATCCACGGCAGTTCCTTTCTTGGGGGGGAAGCCATCGCCGGCCGCCGGGGCGGGCGAGAGCTTGTCGAGGAGGGCCGCGACCTGGGACATAACCTCGTCGGGCAGGTTCTGGGCCTGGAGGAGGCCGAGGAGGGCTTTGCCGGCTTCGTCAGCGTCGGCGGTGCAGCCCTTGTCCTCGCCCATGTCGTCTTCGTCGCCCGTGGGCGGGACGGGGGGAACGGCGGGCTTCTTGCCGTCTTCGATGTCGGGGCCTTCGGCCTCGCCGTCCTCGAGGTTGTCGAGGAGGTCAAGCACGTCGTCGAGGTCCGCATCCTGCGCCAGACGCGGGGTGAAGGTCTTCTTGACGTCCTGGGCCAGCTTGGCCTTCTGGGTCTTGAAGGCCTTGGCGGTGATGTTGGCGACCAGCGGGTTGAGATCGGAGATCTTCAGGGCCTGGTCGGAGGCGAGCAGGGGACGGAGGTAGCCCAGAAGGGCCCCCCGCGCCGCGATCGCCCTGGGAGTGAGCTTTTTCTGCTTCATTGGGGATTGCTCCTTTGGGGTTTTGGGTTTGGCATCGGAGACCAGGACATCGGGACCGGCCCGACCCTCATCCACCAGCGCCACGTGGTTTCCGCGCAGCTCGCGCATCACGCCGTCATAGGCAACTCCTTCGTAGGTTCCCGGGGTCATGTCGAGGATCCAGCGGTAGGCACAGGACAACTCAACCTGCTCCCGGGTGTTGATTCGCTGAATGGCCGCGGCGTCCCATACGACGAGGCTGTTTTGCAGGTACGGCTTGACGAAAATGGCGTCGTTGCCGGTGGCGCCGACGACCATGGCCTTCTTCTCGATGTCGACCGCCAGGTCCTCGGCACTCAGGGGCTCGTGGCCAGCCAGGAGGGGCAGCCCGTTGAAGTAGGGCGCGGCCTTGGCCAGTTCCTCGGGATCCCGAAGCAGGAAATAGGTCCGGTTGGGGTCGACCACCACCCCGGCTTCCTTGGCGATGTCGGCGATCTCTTCGCCCAGGTAGGGGCAAACCATGGCCTTGCTGATGTTCGAGACGGCCACATGGAGGTAGCCGTTCTCGTCCACGGTGCGCATGGACTTGTCCAAGGCGAGAATCACGCGCTCACGCGACTGCATCTTCGCCTCCGTCTGGGATCTCGTCGTCATCGAT
>Ga0316226_1001583_pt1 | contig 23850 bp, 23 predicted proteins | sample TBH18017metaG_FD_206009 | JGI IMG/M metagenome (GOLD analysis project Ga0316226, IMG submission 206009) | Freshwater microbial communities from Trout Bog Lake, Wisconsin, USA - TBH18017 | ecosystem: Environmental > Aquatic > Freshwater > Lake > Hypolimnion/Profundal zone | place: USA: Wisconsin...
TTTGGCTTCCCGAAGGGCGAAGCGAATTAGGGCAATCTTCTTCGTTGCTTGTCGCTCACAATGCGCAGAGGCATTAGGCTCGCTCCTCGCGCCTTGAATCTTGCCCTAATTCGCTTCGCTAAAATGATTTTTGTTCCTACTTAGAGCCCTAGAAAAACGTTACGAGAAATGGGAAAAATAAAAATTAAAATAAAGGTGGTCGTTGCTATGTCGGGCGGAGTTGACAGCTCTGTGTCGGCGGCCCTGTTAAAGCAGGCCGGTTTTGATGTTGTTGGAATTATGATGAAATTCTGGAAAGATGGTAAGAGTTCTGACAACAGATGTTGTTCTGTTGAGTCGGAGAAATTAGCAAGGCTAGTTGCAAAGAAAATTGGCATCCCTTTCTACGTGCTAAATGTTGAAAAAGAATTTAAGAAAAAGGTTGTAGATTATTTTTTGAAGGATTACAAAAAAGGAAACACGCCAAACCCGTGCGTTGTTTGCAATAAAGAAATTAAGTTTGGTTTTTTAATAAATAAAGCATTATCGCTTAGAGCAGATTTTGTAGCCACCGGACACTATGCCAGGATAAAAAATGGGAAATTAATAAAAGGAGCAGATGGAGAAAAAGACCAGTCATATTTTTTATGGCAATTGGACCAAAAACAATTAAGCCATGTTTTATTCCCGGTTGGCGGATATACAAAGCCGGAAGTCAGGAAATTGGCTAAAAAGTTCAAACTGCCAAGCGCAGAAACGCCAGAGTCTCAGGAAGTTTGTTTTATTAAAGATACAACAAATGGATTTCTTGAAAAATATTTAAAAACAAAGCCGGGGAAAATCGTTGATGTTAAAGGAAAAGTTTTAGGCGAACATAGCGGTTTGTGGTTTTATACCATAGGCCAAAGAAGGGGATTGGAAATACCCCAGGGACCGTATTATGTTGTTGAGAAAGATTTTAAGAAAAATATTTTAATTGTCTCTAAAGATATAAAAGATTTGGATAAGAAAGAAGCGGAAGTTTTTAACGTTAATTGGATTGCATCTCAGAAATTGCCCATAAATGCAGAAGTTAAAATAAGATATAAGAGCAATCTGGCAAAGGCTAAAATTTTAGAAAACGGTAAGGGAAAAGCTAAGGTTGTTTTTTTGAAACCGCAAAAAGCGATAACTCCGGGACAATCAGCTGTATTTTATAAGGGAGAGGGATTGTTGGGGGGAGGTGTGATAAAATAGGGCCCTATACTATTGACAGGCTCTTTTTTTCTGATAAAATAGACCTATACCCCAGGTATGGGTACATTAATATAATATTACAAGTAAATATAAAAATTATGATAAGTGAAAAAAGAGGGAAGGCGTTAATAAGTTTTAAAAAAGCGCAGGGTTCAATTTTAAAAATTATCGAAATGGTTGAAGGAGGGGAATATTGCGTAGATATAATGCAGCAAAATTTAGCTGTTATAGGACTTTTAAGGTCTGCTCATGAAATGTTGATGGAAAACCATTTAAACTCCTGCTTTAAAGATGCGATGGCTTCAAAAAATGAGAAGAAGAAGCAGGAAATGACGGAAGAAATATTAAAAGTAACAAGATTATTTAATAAATAGAAAAGCATGAACAAAGAACACATTTATAAAGTGGGGGGAATGCATTGCGCTTCGTGTGAAATTTTAATTGAGAAAAAGCTTTTAGATTTGCCGAATATAAAGTCGGTGGATGCTTCAACGGCTAAGGGTGAGGTCGCCATAGAATATGAGGGCGATAGGCCAAATCCCGCAAGGCTAAACGAAATTTTCAAACAGGAAAACTATAAATTTTCTGATTCTGCTGTTCCGAAAGTAAATTTGAAAGAGGCATCCGGAGAAAATAAGGCTAACCCCATGCTGATTGCTTTTAATATAGCTATTTTTATAGTTATAGCTTTTTTGATCTTAGGCAAATTGGGAATTACTAATATTTTGAGTTTAAGCTCAACGTCTTCTTTGTTTGCATTTTTCGGCTTCGGTCTTTTGGCCGGAGTCTCTTCCTGTGCCGCATTGGTGGGCGGAATTATTTTGTCTATGTCAAAGCAATGGCAAAATCTTTATGCGGGCGAGCAATCAACCGTAAAAAAGCTTCAGCCGCATGTAATGTTTAATACCGGAAGAGTCGTTTCTTATTTTGTGTTTGGAGGACTGCTTGGATTAATAGGCAGTAAACTGCAGATTTCTTTGCAATTTACATCTCTTTTGATAATCGTTATTTCTCTATTGATGATAGGTTTGGGACTTCAGATGCTTGGAGTAAAAGCTTTCAGGAAGTTCCAATTCTCTATGCCCAAAGCGGCAACAAGGACAATAGCTGATGAAAATAATTTCCAGGGTAAATATATGCCATTTATAATGGGAGCTTTGACATTTTTCTTGCCCTGCGGATTTACAATTACCGCGCAGGGGCTGGCTCTTTTGTCAGGAAATGCATTATATGGAGCTTTAATAATGGGATTTTTCGCTCTGGGGACCGTGCCAATGTTGTTATTTATCGGGCTTTCCAGCGTCAAATTTTTTGCAAAGCCTCATTCAGCGGAAATATTTTCAAAAGTTGCCGGATTTTTAGTTTTATTTTTTGCCCTGTTTAACATCTCAAACCAAGCAACAGTTTTAGGGTTCACGGGAATAAACTTTAATCAGGGGCAGACTCAAACAGGTGACGAAGGCCAAAACGGACTGCCGCCGATTGTTGACGGAAAACAGGTTATTAAAATGACGGCTTCCGGATCTTCGGATAGCCCGAATTATTTAAAAGTTAAAGCCGGAATACCCGTTAGGTGGGAAATCACGGCGACCGATTCTTTGGGATGCAATGGAGCAATTATCTCTAACAATTTATTCGGAGGACAAGTTGATTTGACGCCAGGGCAAGTTTCTATAAAGGAGTTTACCCCGCAATCGCCGGGTATTTACGGGTTTAGCTGTACAATGGGAATGATAAGAGGGAAAATAGAAGTAGTTAAATAAAAAAATATGATAAAGAAAAAAGTGAAGAAAATTCCGGCAGCAAAACCGGCTAAAAGTAAAAAGGCCAATAAAATCAGCGCCAAAGCAACTTTGGCTAAAATAATAGATAAAAAAGGCGCTGCCAAAATTTTGTCAGATAACGGTGTTCCGTGTTTATCCTGCCCGATGTCTCAATTTGAAATTGATGATCTGGAAATCGGCAAGGTTTGTAAGATGTACGGGTTAAATTTAGAAAAAATATTGAAGGAGCTGAATAAGCTAAAATAATATGAATCAAAAGTTAGCTTTAAAAATTGGAGGTATGACATGCGCATCGTGCGCCTCGGTTATTGAGTACAGCTTAAAAAAAGAGAAAGGCATCAAGTCTGCTGCAGTCAACCTTGCTTCCGAGAAGGCGTACATTGATTTTGATCAAGCAACTCTTACAGAAAAAGATATAAGAAAAATAATAAATGGCTTGGGTTATAGCGTTGTTGATGGAGATAAGGAAGATGAGTCTAAAAAATTAAAAATTAGATTTATTTTGTCTTTTGTTTTCGGTTTGCCGGTAATTTATATGGTAATGGGCAAGATGCTGGGTCTTCCGATGCCAAGCATTTTTAATAAATACGGATTATATATTCAGGCGGTTTTATCTACTGCTGTTATAGCGGTTTGTTTCAATATATGGGTTTCCGGATTCAAAAAGGTAATGAAACTGGGTCCGAATATGGATACTTTAATTCTGGTTGGAACAGCCACGGCATATTTTTACAGCTTAGCGAGCCTTATCTTGTTGTATGTGGGAAGGAATGTTTCGATGAATAATTTTTATTTTGAGTCCGCAGTATTTATTTTGGTATTTATCTCATTGGGAAAATATTTGGAGGCTGTCACTAAGGGGAAAACGTCGTCTGCAATTAAAAGTTTGATTGGCCTGCAACCGAAAACTGCGATAGTAATAAAAGACGGTAAAGAAGAGGAAACTTCTATCTCAGATGTGCAGGTTGGAGATATTATTTTAGTAAAACCAGGACAAAAAATTCCGGTAGACGGAATTGTTATTGATGGCTATTCCGGAGTTGATGAGAAGGCGATTACGGGAGAATCAATCCCGACTGAAAAGAAAATAGGTGATCAAGTTATCGGGGCCACAATAAATAAAACCGGAGTTTTAAAATTTAAAGCTACAAAAGTGGGTAAAGACACTATGCTTTCTCAGATTATCAAGATTGTTGAGGAGGCAATGGGATCTAAGGCGCCGGTACAATTATTGGCTGACAAGGTTTCTTTCTATTTCGTTCCTACGGTCATTATAATAGCCCTGGTGGCGGCAATTCTCTGGTTTGTGGTTTTACACCAGGTGTCCATCTCTTTAACGATATTTGTGGCAGTTTTGATAATTGCATGTCCGTGCGCGCTGGGTTTGGCTACGCCAACAGCCGTTATGATGGGCACGGGGCTAGCGGCAAAGAATGGAATTTTGATAAAGTCTTCTGACGCCTTGGAAATAGCGAAGGATGTAGATATAGTTGTTTTCGATAAAACCGGAACCTTAACCAAGGGTGAACCGGTTGTCACAGAAATTTTTTCTTTTGACGAAAAGATAAAAAATGAGGATATATTAAGAATTGCCGCTTCGGTTGAAAAAAATTCAGAGCATCCTCTAGCTCAAGCAATTGTTAACAGGGCCAATGAAGATAAAGTAAAAATAGAAGAGGTCAGTAATTTTCAGGCGATACCGGGGAAAGGAGTTGAGGCTACTTTGGATAGTGAAAAGATTTTATTGGGAACCAGGAAATTAATGCAGGATAACAAAATTTCTCTTGGTTTCATCGGAAACAAAATGGAGGAGCTTGAAGATCAGGGGAAGACGGTTATGATTTTGGCTCATAAGGGTAAAATTGCAGGAATTATTGCGGTTGCTGATGTTTTGAAGGATAACTCCAAGGAAGCTGTTGATACTTTGCACAAAATGGGAAAATTAGTTGCAATTATTACCGGTGATAATAAAAGAGTGGGGGACGCAATTGCAAAACAGCTGGGCATTGATAAAGTTTTGGCGGAAGTTTTGCCGCAAGGAAAATCAGATGAAATCAAAAAATTGCAGCTTGAAGGCAAGACAGTCGCGATGGTCGGTGATGGAATCAACGATGCTCCGGCTCTGGCTCAGGCAGATTTGGGCATAGCCTTGGGATCTGGCACAGATGTTGCCATAGAAACCGGAGAAATCGTTTTGATAAAGGACGACCTGAGAGATGTGGTTAAGGCAATGGCTTTAAGCAGGTATACTTTAAGAAAAATAAAGCAAAACCTTTTTTGGGCATTTTTTTACAACATAATAGGTGTCCCGATCGCCGCAGGAGTATTATTCCCTTTGACCGGATGGCTATTGAGTCCTTCGATCGCCGCGGGAGCTATGGCATTTTCTTCAGTCAGCGTTGTTTTAAATGCGCTTTCTATGAGGGCATATAAGGGGTAGCCACTTGATTTTCCGGATTTTTTGAGGTTTAATTAAATTAATAAAAACAATGGATAAAAAAATAATACTTACAGTTTTAGTAATAATCCTTGGAGGATTTTTGTTTTGGGGATTTCAATCGGGGTTTTTTGCTACGCTTTTTGCCGGACCGGTAAAACCCGTAGAACTTACCGTTTTACCGTCAGGTATAGTTTTATTCTATGGAGCCGAGTGTCCTCACTGCAAAAATGTGGAAGCTTTTATCTCGTCTAATAATATCGATCAAAAAGTTAAAATTACGAAACTGGAAGTTCCTTTCGCCGGTAAAACCAGCCCCGAGCTTATGGCTAACGCAGAATTGGCAATCCAAACGGCTCAAACATGTAAAATTGACGTCAGCAGCGGAGTAAGTATCCCTTTTTTATATGATGGAAACGGAAAGTGTTTAATAGGAGACACGGATGTAATTAATTTTTTCAAAAATGCAGCAGGTATCAAATAAAAAGTTTTTATTCCTGGGATTAATTATGTCAGGGTTTTTATGGGCCGGTTCGGTGAAGGCGATATGCCCTCTTTGTGTTATCGCAATCGGAGCGGGGTTGGGCCTTTCAAGATGGTTAAAAATTGATGACGTGGTTTCGTCAATTTGGATTGGCGCCTTATTGGTTGCGTTGATTATGTGGACTCTGATAGAAATGAAAAAGCATAATTGGCGTTTTTATTTTGATACGATTATAATTACTTTAGCTTATTATCTGCTTACGTTTGTGCCGCTTTATTATGCAGGAATAGTCGGGCATCCTTTAAACAAAATTTTTGGAATAGATAAAATAGTTTTTGGAACCGCCATAGGAACAGCAGTATTTATACTAAGCTACGTATTGCATAATTATTTAAAGAAAATAAATAACGGAAAATCTTTTTTCCCTTATCAAAAAGTTGTTTTACCGGTTGTAATTTTACTATTAACAAGCCTAACGTTTTTCTTACTAATACTATGGAGGATAATTTAAAAATAGACGATTTTATTAAAAAAGTTCAGGCGGGGAAAAAGGGCGAATTGGATTTATCTTCTGATGAAGATTTATCTATCGCCATAATGAATTTGATATCCATCGAAGAGCATTTTTTCTTTACCGGAGCAAAAACCGGCAAGCCTGGGTATTACGATTTATTGAGCACGGCTAGAGAAATGAGGAAAGAATTACTGAAAAGGATTATTAAAGACTATGAAGGAGAGGTTTGGTGTATCTCTAAGCATTTGTTGTCCGCCTCAATGAGGCTAATGGAAGTTGGAACAAAAGCCCAAGGACAAGGCAAAAAAGAGGACGCCGCTGAAATGTTTAAGAAAGCTTATGAACTTTATTCTTTATTCTGGGGAATAAACTTAAAGCTTGTTGATTTGGGCGAGGTTAAGAAAATTGATGAAAACCAAATAGACCGGAAAGATGAGAGCAAGAAGGGAATAATGGCAAAGCTGGGTCAAGTCGTACAATACGTAATTAATTGTTGCAAAGAATAATAAAAAAATAAAAGTCGGGCCGTAGTCCGGCTTTTTGTTTGACTAAATAAAATAAGCTGTTAATGTATCAATTAGACCTTTTACAAACACTTATAGAGGCAGAAAAATGAAATTTAAAAAAGGACGTTATCGTTTTGTTCTTATTCTTCCTTCACTTGGGATGGTAATTAAACTTCCGTTCATCCGCCTGTTCAAAGCTGCCGCCGCATTTAAAACGTGTGTTATGCAGTGGGATAGTAAATGGTTTACGACTCTTATGTCTTATGGGATAGACCAAGAAGGTATTGTCGGTTTTAGGCATCTTTTAGTGGGTGGCATCGTATTTAATTGGAGGGAATTTATATTTTCTAATATAACAGGAAATCCTTTCCTTCAGCCTACCTACTTCTCGCTGTTTGGATTAATTAATATCCAAAAGTTAGGAGCAGAATGCCTTCTTGAAAAGGATGAATTCTGGTGCCAACTTCGCGAGATTACCAGTCATTTAGCTGACGACGACGGACATCATTTTAGGAAGCCAGAAAACTTTTGCTTTGATGGAAAAAACTTGAGAATCATTGATTACGGAAATAAAAAAACACAACTGGTTGTGACCGAATGTGGGGCAAAAATTTTCGAATCCTTCGACCCCAGTCCTGATTGGAAAGAAAAAAGAGCCGAAGCGGCTCAAAGAGCACAGTAAGTGTTTCCCATAGGAAACACTTTTTTATTTCTTTTTTGTTTGTATTTTGCAAATGGGGTATAATATAAATATAATTATTAATTTTTTATAAAAATATGTTCGGATTTAACAGAACAACTCCAAAATTTTGTGATTTAAACGGAAAAGTAGCAATAATCACCGGAGCCGCCAAAGGAATGGGTAAGGCCCACGCTTTGAAATTGTCCGGGGCAGGGGCGAAAGTTGTTTTAACAGACATTGATGTTGCGGGATGCCAATTGGTTGCTGATGAAATAAAAAAGAATAGGGGAGAGGCGATTGTTATAAAATGTGATTCAAGCAATAAAGCAGATATTGATAATGTTGTTGCAAAAACCCTTGAAAAATTCGGAAAAGTAAATATTTTGGTAAATAATGCCGGAATCTACCCGTTTGAACCGTTTTTGCAAATGTCGGAAACAAATTTTGAAAAAGTAATTGATATAAATTTAAAAGGATATTTTTTGATGGCTCAAGCCTGTGCTAAAGAAATGGTCAAGCAAAAATCAGGCTCTATAATAAATATTGCGTCTGTTGCGGCAATTATGGGTTTTGCCGGGCTTGCTCATTACTGTGCTTCAAAGGGTGGAGTTATAGCAATGTCAAAGGCAATAGCTCTTGAATTGGCTCCATTGGGGGTCCGCATAAATAATATTGACCCAGGAGCGATTGATACTCCGGGCGCGTCCAGCACTGCAATGGATGAAAAGGCCAGGGAGGCGATGCTTGCTCCAATCCCGATGCACAGGCAGGGTAAATCGGAAGAAATCGCCAGCGCGGTGCTATTTTTAGCTTCAGACGAGTCCTCGTATATGACCGGCAGTACAATAGTTGTTGACGGCGGCTGGGTTGCCGGATAGTCCTACTTGTTGACAAGGTCTTTTATTAGGATAAAATAGCTCTATAAGTATTTTAAACAATTCCCGCGAGGCGGATGTCTCCGGAAGACAAGGTCGATTATAAAAATTTAAATAATAAACAAACAAAACTATGCCAACAGAAGCTTATTGCGTAAAATGTAAAGCAAAAGGAGAGATGAAAGATGCAAAAGAAGTTGAGATGAACGGAAAAGGAGGTAAAAAAAGAGCAGCTATGACCGGCACATGCGTAAAGTGCGGAACAAAGATGTTCAAAATAATGGGTTTGAAAAAATAACTTATTTCAATCGTAAAAGGGCCCGGCATTTATGGCCGGGCTTTTTTAGTGTAAAATAATTTAATGTCGAAGAAAATAATTTTATCCGTTGCCGTCTTTTTATTTTTACTGAACATTTTTGCATGGCAGGAAGTTTTTGCTTTAGCCGGCGGGAATTATTTGAAGGTTGATTTTTTGGACGTCGGGCAGGGGGATTCGGCTTTTATCCAAACTCCTGAGGGTCACCAAATCATGATTGACGGCGGGCCTGACACCTCATCAATGAGAGAATTGTCGTCGCTGATGCCTTTCTGGGATAAAACATTAGATCTTGTAATTTTAACCCATCCGGAGAGCGATCATATGCAGGGCCTTTTGGATATTTTACAAACCTACAAGGCAGATTATATTTTATGGACGGGAGTTAAGAAAACCGCGCCAGAGTATGACAAATGGGTCAGTATTTTGGAAAAACAGAAGAAAATGGGAGCAAAAATAATAATTGCGGAGGCCGGGCAGGAGTTAAAGGCCGGCGATGTTTCAATCGACACGCTGTACCCATTTTCAAGTTTGGAAGGGCAGGAGCTGAAAGCTTCGGCAAACGATACTTGCGTTGTGTCAAAAGTAATCTTTGGTAAAAATTCCTTTCTTTTTACGGGAGATATCGATTTTGCCGCGGAGAAAAAGCTTGTAGACGGCAATTCTGATTTGCAGGCTGACGTTTTAAAGGTGGCACACCATGGTTCTAAGTACTCAACTTCCGATTTATTCTTAGGGGCGGTAAAACCGGAAATTGCTGTAATTTCTGTAGGCGCAAAGAATACTTTCGGCCATCCGACGCCTGAAGTTTTGCAAAGATTAGAAAAATTTGGTATAAAGATGTTCAGGACAGATAAAGACGGAGACGTTGAATTTGTCTCTGATGGAAATAATATAGAAATTGCAAGCAATTTATATAATTACGTCGCTCGGTCGAAATGAAAATAAATTTTCACTTCTCCCTCGCTAGTAATTATTAAAATAAAAAATCAATTATGAAGGACCTAGATTTTCCGCTTTTTAAAACAAAAAGCGATGTTTATAAAAAGTTTGATTTAACCGACCTTAAAAGCCGACAGGAATATTTTGAATATAAGGCCGGTCCGGAGATAAAAAAGTTGAGGGAATATTTGAAAAATAATACCTTCATCGCCTATTTGATGGGAAAAAAATCATCAGGCAAGGGAACTTATGCCAAAATGATGGCCGAGATTGTTGATAAAGATAAGATCGCCCATTTTTCAATTGGAGACATGATAAGGTCCTTCGATGAAACCATGAGAGACGAGGACAAGAAAAAAGAGTTAATTGAATTTTTAAAAGGCAGCTATCGAGGATTTTTGCCTCTTGAGGAAATAATGAAAGCATTGGAAACAAGATCAACAAAGGTTCTGCTTCCAACCGAACTGATTTTGGCTTTAGCAAAAAGAGAAATTGCGAAACTGGGCAAAAAGACAATTTTTATCGACGGATTTCCAAGAGACCTGGACCAGGTTTCATATTCTCTATTTTTTAGAGATCTTATCGGTTATAGAGATGACCAGGACGTTTTCATTTTGATCGACGTTCCTACAACAGTTATAGACGAGAGGGTGAAATTCAGAGTTATTTGCCCATTATGTCAGACATCAAGAAATTTAAAACTTTTAGCAACGAAAAATGTTGAGTACGATAAGAAAGATAAAAAATTCTATTTAATTTGCGACAACTCAAGCTGCAAAGGTGCCAGAATGGTAACAAAAGAAGGGGACGAGATGGGTATTGAGCCGATAAGAGCAAGATTGGACAAAGACGAAATGTTGATAAAAGAGGCTTACAAATTGCAGGGAATAGGAAAAGTCCTGTTGAGGAACACAATTCCGGTGAATGAAACAAAAGAAATAGCGGATGATTATGAGGTTACTCCGGAGTATGTCTATAATTGGGACGAAAAAGCGCAAAAAGTTGTAACAACCGAAAAACCGTGGGAAGTAAAAGATGACGGCGGAACTTTGTCGAACAGCTTAATGCCACCTCCAGTCGTGGTATCTATGATAAAGCAATTAGTGAAGGTTTTGGGTTTATAAAAAGGCTCAATAAAAAGACATCCGTTGCCCGTTGGGACGGATGTTTTTTTGTTTGATTAAGCTCGTGAAATATTATAATATGTACTAATGTTTACTCTAATTTCAGGACTAATATTACTGGCCGTTCCATTTGTGTTGGTAGAGCTTTTCTCTGATAAAAAAAGAGGATTTATCTATGTGCTTTTTTCCTCTTTGCTGTTCCAGGCTATTTTAGCGATTACAACTCAGGCTTTAGGCGTATTTTACTACTGGACGATAGCCGGCGCCACTTTTTTTGCCGATTTAATTTTAATTGCTGTTTATTTCAGGCTTAGATTTAAAACTAAAAAAAAGTTTTCTTTTTCCTTCGGCGCGATAGATTGGATTGTTTTAGCCGTTGCGCTTATTTCTTTTCTGAGCCTTTATCAGGTGCATTATAATTTTACCGGAGAGATAAGCGTGGCAACCGACACGACGGCAAATTATCATGAAGTTAAAAACATGGTTTACCCATATCCGTACTTCTCTGATGAGTGGTATGCAGTCTCTTTAGTTGAAAGCTCAATAATAAACCATTCTTTACCCGTTACCGACATATTAAATAATACTTTCTTTTTAAATCTGGAAATATTTTTCCATTCATTCATTGCAGAAATCACATTGCTTTTAGGATTAAATCCTCTTTTGCAATATACAATTTTATCAATATTTTTTAATACTGTAATAATTTTATTAATTTATCTGTTTTTAAGAACGTGCAGTGCGTCCAGGATGTCCGCCGGTGTTTGCTCTCTTTTGGCGTTGTATATAACATCGGGGGCAAATTTACCGGGTTTTTGGCAGCTTATACCATTTAACATAGGTATCATATTTTTTATATTAAGTCTTTGCTTTATGGAATTCGGAGATGCCGGGCCGGCTATTTTATCTACAGTAATGGCTTCTTTATTCTATCCTCCGTTGATTCCATTCTTTTTCGTGGGTTTGGCCTCATTTTTACTGCTAAGACTAAAGTTGCCGGCAAAGCGGCTGGCCAAGGTGGCCCTTACGTGGCTATTATCAATTTTCGCAGTTTTGCTGGCTCTTGATATTATAGTTATGTCGACACCGTTAGCCGGAGCATTAAAATATATTTTAGCTAGGATATTTTTTATTTCTTTTACCACCCCGTATCTACCCAGAATTAACTTTTACGACATAATCCCGATGGCGGCAATTATTTTATCGTTTTTTGGGCTCTACTATATTTTCAAAAATAAAAAATGGATTTTATTATCAGAATTGGCGGTAGGTGTTATTTATTGGATTTTTTATGCAGTCAGCGGGCACAGGTTTTTTGCAGAGTATGAAAGAATATCAATTTTCACTTCTGTCATAGTTGTGATTATTTCGGGGCTTGGATTGGGGCAGATAGAAAGGTATATGAAAACTAATTTTCCGGATAATTGGTATGATGTCCTGAGATTGGCAGAGGTTGTTGCCTTATCTGTATTTTTGTTTTTGGTTCCTACATATACAAATTCTCAAGGCTGGCAGAAAATAATATCAGTTAACCCCGTAGACGGTTCAATAGCTTATCCGCGGTCTCCGGCGAATAATTATCTAACGGCTGAAGATTTGAGAATATTCAAGAATATTAAGAATAAATCTTTTTTAAGCATTCCTTGGAAGGGAACCGTTGTCGGAATAGTCACGGGAAACTATCCTATTCTTACAAAGCAGGGGACAATATCAATAGGATCTCAGGATATGCTGAATAATTTTTCCAGAGCGGATTGCCAGGGCAAGGAAAAGCTAGTAAAAAAATTTAAATTAGACTATATTTATTTATATAAATTTGATTGTCCGAGTTTTAAAAAGATAGATGCCAGTAACGAAGGCTTTATTCTGTATAAAACAGACTTAAAATAAAACATGAAAGAAAAAATAGCTATTATAGGTTCGGGTTATATCGGTTCAAAGGTCTATGATTTTTTTAATAAACATGGCTATGGAGCTTACAGGTTTGACATAGACCAAAATAAGAGCGACGTCAAAAAAATAGAAGATTTGGACGGGTATGCGTTGGATTTTGCATTTATTTGTGTCCCTACGCCGATGGCAGAGGACGGAAGCTGTAATGTCTCTGCGGTGACGGAAGCGGTAAAAAAGGTAAAGGCCAAAACAATAGTAATACAAAGTACCGTTGCCCCGGGAACGACCAGAAATCTGGAAAAAGAGACGGGCAAGGATATTTTGTTTATGCCGGAATACTTTGGCGAAACTAAGAACCATTTATTAAATGATATGGATATGAGGACCTTCCTGATAATCGGCGGACGGCCGGAGATAAGAAAACGGCTGGTTGATTTGTATAAGAATATTTTTGATTCAAGGCAGATGCATTTTGGTTTTTACGATTCAACTTCGGCAGAGATAATAAAATATATGGATAATTCTTATTTCGCCACTAAGGTTATTTTCTGCGAAGAATTTGCAAGAATATGCGAAACTTTCGGCGTTGAATACAACGAGGTCAGAGAAGGATGGCTGCTTGATCCTAGGATTGAGCCTTCTCATACATTTGTCAGAAAAGATGGCGTCCCTGGTTTCGGCGGGAAATGTTATCCTAAAGATGTCTCGGGCATAATTGAAGCATCGAAGAAGGCGGGATATAATCCGGAACTGTTGGATTTTGTATCAAAGTATAATAAAAAAATCAGGGATGGCAGGCCTTAAGATAAAATTTTCGGTATATGTTTCTCAGTAGAATCAAAAAATATTACTATAAGGTTAAGAGTATCCTTGGCTTAAGCCTTTCCTTGGCAAAGGCTGATTTTAAATTGAGAAATGAGGGCAGCTATTTAGGTATTTTTTGGTACTTGTTAAATCCTCTTGCTCTTTTTCTGATCATTTTATTTATTAGGGGTGCGGCTTTTTCCTCCAATAACATCAGTTTTTATCCTATATATCTGCTTTTGGGGGTGATAATGAACAATTTTTTTTCAAAAAGCCTATCCTCTGCAGTTGGCGTTATCGGAGACAGCTCAGGCCTTATAAAGTCTATAAAAATAAAATACGAATCGCTTGTAATTTCAGAGGTTCTGGGAACTATATTTTCCCATTTTTTTGAAGTTTTGTTATTGGCCATATTCATGTTGTGTTACAAGGTTTCTTTGATCGGCATAATTTATTATCTGATAATTTTTGCCGTATTCTCAATATTTTTAACAGGCATGTCTTTTATTTTTGCGGTTATCGGCGCTTACGTTAATGACTTTGCCAATATTTGGTCAATTGCCACACAGCTCATATTTTTTATAACGCCGACATTTTATTTAGTTAAGGAGGGGACCTGGCTTTATAAAGTTAACATGTTCAATCCTCTTTACTATTTTCTGACAGCAGCGAGGGAAGTTGCGATCTATGGCAAAATGCCGACGCTTCGTCTGATAGCGGGGATTGTTGTGATGACGATTTTTTTCTTTGTCGCAGGAATAATAATTTTCAATAAATTTAAGTCAAAGTTTGCCGAACTTGTATGATAAAAGGAGATGTGGAAAGAATAAAAGTGGAGAATATATCAAAGAGCTTCGACCTTAATTTTAAAAAAAATGAAGGAGCTTTGTTCAGGCTCGTTTCTTTGGTAAGGGGTACAAAAGTGAATAAAATCAATGTGTTAAAGGATATCTCTTTTAAAGCTGTCGCCGGTGAAGTTATAGGCGTAATAGGTTTAAACGGATCGGGGAAGAGCACTCTGCTGAGAATAGTCGCGGGTGTTTACACAAAAGATTCCGGTTCTGTCGAGACAACCGGTAAAATGATTTATTTGTCGGGATTCGGTCCTGCCTTAAAGCCAAAGCTGACAATGAGGGAAAATATCCTTCTTATAGGTTCTGTAATGGGATTGAGCCAAAAGGATATTCGCAATAAAGTTGCTGAAATCGTAAGTTTTGCGGGATTAAATGATTTCTTGAATATGAAGGTTTATCAATTTTCTTCAGGAATGGTTGCAAGATTGAACTTTTCCATTGGAATACATTGCTTAAAACATCACAATCCGGACATACTTTTACTGGATGAAGTTTTCGGATCCGGCGCCGACAAGAATTTTGAAGAAAAAGCCATCAAAAAAATGGAAGAACTGATCAGCAGGGGAGCCACGGTAATTCTGGTGAGCCATGACCTTGATATCATAGGAAGGTACTGCCAAAAAGTGATTCTATTAGAAAAAGGGCGGATTATAAAAATAGGGAAACCGGAAGAGGTTATTTTGAAATATTTAGGCGGACAATGATTTTTACTAAAAAATGAAAATTGCTTTTATTGTAAGCTGTTTCCCGAAAATTTCAGAAAGTTTCATAGTTAATGAAATAATAGGACTCATAGACCTTGGTCATGAGGTGGAAATTTTTGCATATGAAAAAGGTGCGGAAGACAAGATTAATGAGAATATCTTAAAATATGGATTGTTGGGTAAAGTGAGGTGTCTAAAAACCCTGACAGGATACAATCATTTTGATATTATAATCGCTAACTTCGGATCAAACGGAAACAGGGCGGTTGAGTTGAGGAAAAGGGGATTGTTGGGCGGAAAGATAATTACAATTTTTTATGGGTACGACTTATCCCGGCTTATAAAAGAAAACGGCAGCGATTTTTACAAAAATCTTTTTGAAAATGGAGATTATTTTTTAGCGGTAAGCCAATTTTTTGTCGATAAGCTGATTCAGTTAGGTTGTGATAAAGAAAAAACCGGCATTTTAAGGCTTGGCATAAATTTAAACGAGCTTAAGTTTGCTGAGAGGAAGCCTCTCGGGAAAAAGATAAGTATATTAAGTATCGCAAGGCTAGTTGAAAAAAAAGGACTGGAGTACTCGATAAAAGCGGTAAAAAAAATATCAGATGATGGCTTTGACGTGAGGTACGACATAATAGGCGATGGAAATTTAAGACAGGAACTGGTTGATCTTATCTGCAAGCTGGGACTTCAGGAGAAAGTTTTCCTAAAAGGATGGCAGAATAGGCAAGAAGTTGCAAATTTCCTCAAGGAAGCGGATATTTTTGTAGCTCCGAGCGTGGTTGCGGCGGATGGAGATTGCGAAGGTATCCCAGTTGCCCTCGAAGAGGCAATGGCAGTCGGTATTCCTGTCATAGCTACGTTCCATGCAGGTATTCCTGAGCTCGTGAAGGACGGTTTCTCGGGATTTTTAGTTGCAGAGAAAAAGGAAGATGAGATTTACGGCAAGCTAAAACACATTTTAAGCGATCAAAAATTAGCGCGCTCCATTTCGGTAAATGCAAGAAGGGAAATAGAGAATAATTGGGACATAGGAAAAATAAATTTACAGTTTGAAGAAATAATAAAAAAAGTCTTTTGGGCAGTATGCGAAGTACCGCAGTCTCCCCGAAAATTGCCGGGATCTTTTTGGGCAATAACGACATTTTTTAATCCCGAAAAGTATAAAACAAAATATAAAAATTATAAAAAATTCAGAAAAGCCTCAAAAAAACAGGGATTAAATCTTTTGGCCGTTGAACTTGCATTCGGAGACGCTGATTTCCAATTAAAAAAGTGCGACGCTGAGATTATCGTCAGGATAAGGGGAAACAAAAATAATATTATGTGGCAGAAGGAGGCGATGCTCAATATAGGATTGAAGAATTTGCCCGCCGATTGTGACAAAGTATGCTGGATAGATTGCGACATTATTTTTAAAAATGATGATTGGGTGAAGGAAACTTGTAACCTTTTGGAAAAATATAAGGTTGTTCAGCCGTTTAAATATTCTGTCAGGCTGAAAAACAAAGATTATAAAATAGACGACCCGAATAATTTGGATTTTGGCATAAAAGAGGGAAATAAAATTCATTCTGTGGCATTTGGCATCGCTAACTTCGGGCGAAAGGCTTTCTCTCAATTTATGCATCACGGTCATACCGGATATGTTTGGGCGGCCAGAAGGGATATTTTTGATAAACAGGGATTTTATGATCTGCTTCTGTTGGGATCCGCCGATTATATGATGGCTTTCGCTTTTTATGGGCATCCGTGGACGCTATACGACGCGAACCTTTTTACGGAAGAAATGAAAGCAAGCCAAAAAAAATGGGCTCAAAGCTTTTCTGAATCCGTTAATGGAAGCGTATATTATACAAATGGAACAGTCCTGCATCTGTGGCACGGAAGTTACGGCGACAGGGCTTATTTCTACAGGCACACTCTTCTTAAAAAATATGGATTTGATCCGGATAAAGACGTAAAGAGAAGCGAATCGGGCCTGATTGAGTGGGCAAGCGATAAGGACGAGCTCCACGAAGCAATAAGAAAATCTTTTTCTTTGAGAAACGAGGATGGTATTTTTTGGAAGAACTTATCCGCCCGTTTTTCTAATGTTTTGAAGCCGAATATGGTAGCTTTTAAAATAAAATTGACGATTAATCAAATAATCGGAAAATGCGGAGAAATTTTGAAGAAAATATCTCCTAAGCTATATCTTTTAGCAAAAAGATATTTTCCTGATAATAATATTTGATTGTCTACCTTTTAAGGAAGTTATTTATAGACTCAAGATAATATTTTTCCTTTTGATCGGCCAACCGGTCCCAGTCGAAAGATTCAGACATTTCTTGCGATTTAGCGGACATTTTTTCATATAGCGGTTTATCTCTTAGGAGCGAATATGCCGCTTCTGCCATATCTTTTGCAAATGGACTTGTAATAAGGCCATTTTGTCTGTCTTTTATATACTCCTTAACGTTGCTGTATTCAGTATTAGTCGCCACAACCGGCAGTCCGCAAGCATTTGCCTCTACTATTACAAGAGGGAACCCCTCTAAAAGGGATGGCAGAATAAAAATTTTAGAAGATTTTAAAGCTGTAAATATTGTTTTTCGGTCATCTATCCTTCCTAAAAAAGAAAAATTATTTTCCAGTCCGCTCTCTTTCACTAGTTTTTTTATTTTTTCCTGTTCTCCGCCGTCTCCTATTATGCATACTTTTATTTCAGGAAAGTCGCTTTTTAGAATGTCCGTCATCTTGACCAAGAGCGGTAAATTTTTCTGGTAGTTTAACCTTCCCACAAAAATAAGGTCGTAAATCTTTTCTCTTTCACCTATGTTTTTGGCCAGTTCAATATCTGCGCCGTTATAAATGACTCGAATTTTGTTTTCATTTAGGCCCCTTCTTACCAATTCCGACTTAACATGCGTGGAAACAGCTATGTTCTTGTCTGTAAGCCCCAGCGAGAGCCTTTCTAGGGCCATTGCGGCGCATCCTTTTATCGGGCCGAAGTAGTTAATCAAATATTTGCCGAAATACTGGTGCCACGTGAAAACCAGGGGTTCTTTTTTTATAACAGAGATTATTTTTGTCAGAAAACAGCTTGGGTAGACAAAACTTTGGTTATCAATAATATCAAATTTTTCTTTTGCCAGCGCCCCGAATATGCTTATGGATAATTTGAGCTGGTCAAAAGTCTTCCTTTTTCCGGAATTATTATAAAGGCCCGAATATCTGCCGAAGCCATGTATTTTTACGCCCTCTATCTCCTTATCGGCACCGTCGGGCCATAGTTTTTTGCCAAAAATATGAACCTCATGGCCTTTTCTGACCAATCTCTTTCCTATTTCAAAAATTCTTATCTCCGAACCCCCAACTGTATACGGGTATATGGCGTCGGTTGTAATAGCTATTTTCATTTAATTCCCCTTAATTCCTAAAATACTAAGCATAAACGATGAAAAAACCGTTTGTACGCCGACAACTATAAGCGTAAGGGCGACGATTGAATTTTTAACTTCGTTTAAAGATCCAAATCCGGCATTAACCCATTTTGCAAAAATTAAAAAATAAATCAGCAATCCGACAAAGGATATAATTATTCCTGTTATTCCGGCCCTTTCTATCGTTATATATTTAAACATTTTCTCCAGTCTTTCGTTGTGTTCCTTCAAGTGTGTTAAAGAATATATTTTAGCGAAAGCTGAAAATATTATTAATTGGTATCCGATGATGATAAGCGCCGAAGAAAAAAACATCGGATGATAAAATAATTTTATCCCGAATATCTTCGGAGAAAATAAATAAAGCCACAGCATTGAAATGGCTCCCAGCAGGAAAAAAATAAGTCCCGGAACAAAAAACAGAAATAGCGGGGAATAAAGAAGCATAAATCTTATGTGTTTCCACGCGTCAGAGAACGGCCTTAGTTTCGATTGGCCTATTCTTTTGTAATAGTCTACCGGGATCTCTTTTATCTTAAGACCATTTCTTATTGCCTTAACGATCATCTCAGAGGCAAATTCCATCCCGGTTGTTTGTATTCCAAGTTTTTCAAGATCGGCTTTCCTTATTGCTCTCATCCCGGACTGAGAGTCTTCAATCTTGGCTCCGAAAAAAATCTTTAGCACAAATGACAAAATCGGCGTTCCTATATATCTGTTCTGCCATGGCATGGCGCCTTCCTCTATTTTGCCGGAGAGCCTGTTGCCGATGACTAATTCGTTTCCTTTCTCCAGCTCATTTATAAAATCCGGTATTCTTGTAAAATCATAAGTTCCGTCTGCGTCCGCCATAAAAATGTATCTTCCTTTGGCTATCTTGAACGCTTCCTGATACGCTGTCCCGTAGCCATCCTTGTCGTGTTTTATCAATACCGCACCATATTCTTCCGCGATATCCGGACTTTTGTCGGTAGAGGAGTCGGAAACTATTATTTCGGCTGAAAGATTGTTGCTTTTAACTGTTTCCTTTATTTTTTTTAAGCAAAAAGGCAATGCCAGCTCTTCATTCTGGCAGGGCAGGATTATGCTGATTTCTATTTCTCCGCCGTTTTCCTCTTCCATGGTAAAGTATTCATTCAGTTTAGTTGTAAAAACCATTTTTTGCAATTATAATTTATCTGCATGGGAGCTAAAGTTATACACAGCCGTCGATTTTATTGGTATTGACTTTGGACTCTATGGGTTTAAAATATAAGTAGCCCTGACAATTGATTCTAAACAAACTTTTTTACGGGAGCTCAATATCCGCTTAGGCCTTGGTCTAGGCATGAGAGCACCCACTTAGATTTTATAGAAATCTAATCAGGGCATCAAAAAAAGCGAAGACTTTAGGTCGTCGCTTTTTTATTAAATCGCGTTTGTAACTTTCGGGCTGCTGGGAATTGAACCCAGTCTACATCCACCCCATGGACGCGTACTGCCGGCATACTCCAGCCCGCGAGGGGCCGTTATTATATCTTAGCCGTTCTTTTTATGCATTTAGCGCAAGCCAAAATCCTTTTGCCGGAGGGCAATTTAGACCATTGAAGGTTAGGATATTTTCTTACTCTGGAAGTCGGGTTGAATTTTCCTCTCAGTTTCACAAGAGTTACATTCATTGATGACTTTTTTCCGCAAATTGTGCAAATTTTTTCTGCCATAATAGTTGCTTATTTTTGTATTTAAAAACGTATAGAGACATATTACCACTATCTTTTCTTTTTTGCAAGACGTGATAATATAATAGAACGCATATGTTTACAACAACCGTAATCACAATTTTTTCTCTGATCGTTTTGCTTTTTTCGGTGATAATCCACGAACTGGCTCATGGCTATGTTGCTTATTCTTTGGGCGACCCTACTGCAAAATATGCCGGACGGCTTACATTAAACCCTTTAAGCCACTTGGATTTATTCGGTTCAATTATTCTGCCGTTACTTTTATTCCTTGCCGGCAGTCCATTTTTATTCGGCTGGGCAAAACCTGTTCCGATAAATCCTTATAATTTTAAGGACCAAAAATATGGCGAGTTAAAAGTTTCTATCGCCGGCCCCGCGTCAAATTTTTTATTGGCAATAATTTTCGGACTTCTGTTGAGATTTATCCCTGCAGGAATAATCGCAAACAATCCCGGGATAGAAATTTTGCTGGGATACGTTGTTGCCATTAATATCTGGCTTGCGATTTTTAATATAATACCGGTTCCTCCTCTCGACGGATCTTGGATTTTGTTCACTTTTTTGCCGGCAACAATGCAGAATGTCCAAGATTTTTTGAAACAATACGGAGTTGTGATATTAGTGCTTCTAATTCTCTTCGGAGGATCGTTGTGGTTTTCAATAACAAGCTTTTTATTTCAGATAATTACCGGACACGTATTGACACTCTAAGTATATTTTGCTAAACTATTAACTACATAAGCGCTTAGCGCTTTTAATTTTAAAAAAGAAATGCCGACAATACATCAATTAATCAAAAAAAACAGAAAGCCAATTAAAGCAAGAAAGAAAACAGTTGCACTGCAACGCGGTTTTAACGTTTTGCACAACAAGCCATCATTTTATCCATCTCCATTTAAAAGAGGTGTATGTATCAAGGTTTTTACGCAAACACCTAAAAAACCAAACTCAGCTTTAAGAAAAGTAGCCAGAGTAAAATTGTCAAACGGAATGGAAGTTACAGCCTACATCCCCGGAGAAGGACATAATTTGCAGGAACACTCGATTGTTATGATAAGAGGCGGAAGAGTTAAAGATTTACCGGGAGTAAGATATCATATCGTAAGAGGTGTGTTGGATACAGCAGGTGTTGAAAACAGAAAACAGGAGAGAAGCAAGTACGGAACTAAAAAAGTAAAGGCTTAATATAATAATATAAGAAAGACCAATGAGAAGAGCATATAAAAAACACAAAATAGCGCCAGACGGAACATACAATGATGTCGTTGTCGCCCAATTTATAAACAAGGTAATGAAAGAGGGCAAGAAAACCATTGCTCAGAAGATTGTTTACGGCGCCTTCGAAATAATAAGGGAAAAGACAAAAAAAGAGCCTTTAGAAATTTTTAAAATGGCCATTGAAAACGCTTCACCTCTTTTGGAAGTAAAGCCAAAAAGAATCGGAGGAGCAACCTATCAGGTTCCTATGGAAGTAAGGGGAGAGAGAAAACTGGCCTTGGCCACAAAATGGATTTTAGACGCCGCAAGAGGAAAGAAAGGAAAACCAATGGCGGAAAAATTGGCCATGGAATTGATTGACTGCGTAAATAATCAAGGAAACGCAATTAAAAAGAAAGCAGATACACACAGAATGGCTGAAGCAAACAAGGCTTTTGCCCATTTTGCAAGATAATATATATTAAGGATTTAAAACATGAAACTGTTGTTTCGTGTTTTATTTTTAAAATTATGGCTAGACAGCATCCATTAGAAACACTTAGAAACATCGGCATTATCGCTCACATTGACGCGGGAAAGACAACTTTCTCCGAGCGTTTGCTTTTTTATACCGGAACTTCGCACAAAATAGGTGAAGTGCACGAGGGAGATACCGTTATGGATTGGATGGTGCAAGAGAGAGAAAGGGGAATTACTATCACCTCTGCCGCTACAACAATGTATTGGAAGGGATTCCAGATCAACCTGATTGATACCCCGGGACATATCGACTTTACAGCTGAAGTACAGAGATCTTTGAGGGTTTTGGATGGAGCAGTCGTTGTGTTTGACGGAGTTGCAGGCGTAGAACCTCAATCAGAGACAGTATGGAGGCAGGCAGATAAATACAACGTTCCTAGAGTTTGTTTTATAAATAAACTAGACAGAATGGGAGCTTCTTTCGAGAAGAGCTTTCAATCAATTTTAACAAAGTTAACTCCTAACGCGGTAGCCGTTGCTATCCCGATGGGATTGGAGGAAAAATTATCCGGCGTAGTCGATTTGATAAAAATGAAAGCCCTTTATTTCGAGGGAGAAAAGGGAATTACAGTCGTTGAGAAAGAAATTCCGGAAGAATGGAAGGCTGAAGCCGAAGTTTGGCATAAAAAAATGATCGAAAGAGTAGCCGGAGAAGACAACACCTTAACAGAGAAATTTTTGGAAGGAAAAGAGATAACAGTTGCTGAAATTAAGGATATTTTGAGAAAATCAGTTTTGAACTATAAGTTAGTTCCTGTTTTCTGCGGAAGCGCCTTAAAAAACAAGGGAGCTCAAACTATTTTAGACGCTGTTGTCGAATATTTGCCTTCGCCATTAGATATAGCACCTCAGAAAGGAATTGATCCAAAGACAGGAGCCATTATAGAAAAAAAAGCATCGGACAGCGAGCCGTTTGCGGCATTGGTTTTCAAAATTGCAACAGACCCGTTCGTCGGAACATTAACATATTTTAGGGTATATTCCGGAGTCTTGAATAAAGGATCATATGTTTTAAATGCGAATACGGGAGAGCAGGAGAGAATTTCCAGAATTTTAAGAATGCATGCCGATGAAAGACAGGAATTAGACGTTATTTATGCCGGAGAAATCGGAGCAACCGTAGGATTGAAAGGCACATCCACAGGTCACACATTGTGTGCGAAGGAAGCCCCGGTTATTCTTGAAAAAATTGTATTCCCAGAGCCGGTTATCGGAATTCGCGTGGAGCCTAAGACAAAACAGGATCAGGAGAAGCTTATTATGTCTATCAGGAAGCTTACTGAAGAAGATCCAACATTTAGGATTAAAGAGGATCAGGAAACCGGAGAAACAATTATTTCGGGTATGGGAGAATTACATTTGGACATTATTGCCGACAGATTGAGAAGAGAATTCCATGTGGAAGCTAACTATGGAAAACCTCAGGTTGCCTATAAAGAAACAATTATGGGTGAAGCTAACGGAGAAGAGAAGTATGCCAGACAGTCCGGAGGAAAAGGACAATATGGTCACGTATTGTTGAGGGTGAAACCAAGAGACAGAGGAGCAGGATTTGAATTCGTTGATGAGATTAAGGGAGGATCGATTCCTAAGGAATTTATTAAGCCGGTTGAAAAAGGAGTTACCGAAGCAATGGACAAAGGAGTTGTCGCCGGATATCCGTTGGTTGATATAGAAGTTACTTTGTACGACGGATCTTTCCACGAAGTTGACTCATCTGAATTCGCTTTCAAAATTGCCGGATCAATGGCTTTCCAGAAAGCAGCAAAGGCAGCAAGGCCTGTTATCCTGGAACCTATCATGAAAGTGGAGGTTGTAACTCCGGAAGAC
>Ga0316226_1001591_pt1 | contig 23683 bp, 24 predicted proteins | sample TBH18017metaG_FD_206009 | JGI IMG/M metagenome (GOLD analysis project Ga0316226, IMG submission 206009) | Freshwater microbial communities from Trout Bog Lake, Wisconsin, USA - TBH18017 | ecosystem: Environmental > Aquatic > Freshwater > Lake > Hypolimnion/Profundal zone | place: USA: Wisconsin...
TGCGGAGCCGCGCGGCGCGCCGGCCTGGGGAGGTATGTCTAGGTCGACTGTGCTCACAGGTCCTGCCTCCCCTGAGTCAGTTCAAAGGCGCGAGGTCACGGCCAGACGGGCGAACCGTTGGCGGTCACCGTCGACCAGACCTGCTTCTGAACGAGGGTGTAGACGTTGGCCGGGATCGGCACGTAGTCGAGGGCCGTGGCCGCCGCAGCACCACTCGTGTAGTTCCAGTCGAACCAGGCGAACATCTGCTTGGCGATCGCGGCGTCCGACTGGCTCTTCTGCACGAGGATGAAGGAGGCGCCGGTGATCGGCCAGGAGTCGGCGCCGGGCTGATCCACGAGGACCACGTACATGCTCGGCAGCGAAGCCTTCCAGTTTGCGTTCGCGGCGGCGGCCGTGAAGCTGGCGATGCTCGGCTTGACCCAGGTGCCGGCCTTGTTCTGCAGCTGCGTCGTGGTCATGCCCGTCTGCTTGGCGTAGGCGTACTCGACGTAGCCGATGGAGCCGCTCAGCTGCTGGACACTGGTGGCTACGCCGGCGCTGCCGTTGCCGCCGATGCCGATCGGCCAGGGGACGATCTTGTCGGCGCCGGCCGTCCACACGCTGGGGGCGGCGGCAGTGAGGTAATGCGTGAAGATCCAGGTCGTGCCGGAGCTGTCTGAACGGTGCACGACGGTGATCTTGGTGGCCGGGAGGGTGAGGCCAGGGTTCAGCTTGGTGATCGACGGGTCGTTCCACATCGTCGTCTTGCCCATGTAGATGCTGGCGAGGACGTCCGGCGTGAGCTTGAGCTGACCGTCTGCCACGCCGCTCAGGTGCACGACGACGACGTCGCCGCCCACGATCATGGGGAACTGCGCCAAGCCGCTGGCCGTGAGGTCGGCCTCCTGCAGCGGGGCGTCGGTGGCACCGAAGTTCACGAGCTTAGCCTCGATCGCGGCAATACCGCCGCCGGAGCCGATCGGCTGGTAGTTGAGCTTGACGCCCTTGGCCGTATTGTAGGCATCCCCCCACTTCAAGTAGATGGGCGCCGGGAAGGTGGCGCCGGCGCCGACGTTGGTGCCGCTCTGCATCTGGACCGGCGTAAGTGTCGGGCTGGGGGTACCGGCCGGAGTGGCGCTGGCGCTCGAACTGCTGGAGGTGCTGCTCCCGCAGGCGGCGGCGCCGATGGCCATGGCGACGACGGCCAGTAGGGCGGCGACGCCCAACAGCAGCCGTACGCGCGTGGAGTGCTTCATTCGGTGGCCTCGCTTTCGCGTCCTGGATGGTGGTGGCTGTCTTCCCTGACAGACGGCAGCGCGGAGCGCCACCGGAGGGGAAGGCTACCCGGGCTCTGTTAGCGGAGTGTTAGCGCCGCGTGAGGCCGACGCGAGATGCAGCGAAATAGCGGCGGGCGGGGCTTCCTTCGAAGCCCCGCCCGCGAGGCGGACCGCGCCTTTCGCTAGGACGGTCGGCGCGCCCGGTTGATAGCTGGAAGCACACTCGGCACAGCGTGCTCCCGACGCGGACGCGTGCGTCTGCCAGGGAAAGGCCGGGCGGGCCGGTCCTCTGGCGCGGCCCGCCAAGCCCTGACGGTGCTTACCAAGCGGCCTTCGTGCCGGCCTTGATGCTGGCGTGCCAGACCTTCTCGACCGCTGCCACGACCGAGGCGGGCATGCTGACGTACTGCAGCGCCTTGGCGTCGGCCTTGGCGGTGCCGCTCTTGTAGGCCCAGTCGAAGTACTGCAGGACCGCGTGGATGGTGGCGTAGGACGCGGCGCTCGTGTTCTTCTTCATCATCACGAACGAAGCGCCGGCGATCGGCCAGCTGTTGCTTCCCGCAGCGTTGACCATGATGGTGGCGAAGCCCGCCGAGGGGATCCACTGGGCGCTGGCGGCAGCCGCCTGGAAGCCTGCGAGACTGGGACCGACGAAATTGCCGGCGCGGTTCTTGAGGAGCGTGTAGGGGATGCGCGCCTGGAGTGCGTAGGCGTACTCGACGTAGCCGATGCGGCCCGAGGCCTGCTTGACGGCGGCGGCGACACCGGCGCTGCCGTTGTAGCCGAGGCCGCCGGGCCAGCGGACGGTCGTGCCGCCCACGCCGACCTTGCTCTTCCAGGTGCCGCTCACAGCGGCGAGGTAGTGCGTGAAGATCCAAGTGGAGCCCGAGCCGTCCGAGCGGTGCACGGTGGTGATCCTCGTGCTCGGCAGCCTGAGGCCAGGGTTGAGCTTGGTGATGGCAGGGTTGTTCCAGGTGGTGATAGTGCCGGCGTAGATGCCGGCGAGGGTGGTGCCGTCGAGCTTGAGCTTGCCCGCGCCGATGCCCGGCAGGTTCACGATGGCGACGAGACCGCCGACGCAGCTCGGGAACTGGACGAGCCCGGACGCGCTGAGATCGGACATGGAGAGCGGAGCGTCCGAGCCGCCGAAGCTGACGGTGCCGGCCTTGATGGCGGCGATGCCGGCGCCGGAACCAGTCGGCTGGTAGTTGATCTTGGCCCCCGAGAAGTGGGAGGCCCACCGCTGGTACAGGGGCGCCGGGAACGTCGCCCCGCCGCCGGTCACGCTGGGAACTGCAAGCACCGGCCCGGCGACCGTAGCTGCGACCATGGTGGTCAGCGCGGCCATCAGGGCGAACTTGGTACTGCGTCTCTTGAGTAGTCTCATGGGCCTTCTCCTTCAAACTCGTTGGCTGTCTGCCCGAAGCGACACGTCGATGGAGTGCCGTCCAGAGGGCAGGCTAGAAGGCCCATGTGAGTGGACCGTGAAGGGCCCGTGAGCTGGGCGATACCGTCTCGATACCGGTCCGCAACGCCGCATCCGGGCTGACAATGCGCCGGGCCGCCCCTCCCGGGAGGGGCGGCCCGATCGGCCAGCGGGGCCTGTGGGGGTGCGGTCGACGCCCGTGGGTAGGGCTAGTGCCGGTGCCCCATCATGTCGGTGAAGTCACTTGACTCGGCGAAGCCGCCGCCGCCTGCGACCGCCCGCGCTGTGTGGCTCATGGATCAGTTGCCCCAGCTCAGGGGGAACAGCCAGGACATGAAGTGGTCGCTCACGGCGTAGCTGCCGTTGTAGTCGATCACAGCCCACGCGGTGCGTGTCGTCGGATCGATGCCGTAAGTGCCGAGGCAGTCCGACGGCAGTTCCGGGCCGAGGACGAAGCGCTTGTTGTTCGGCGTGCCGGTGTTGAGGTCGACGGCGTTGACCCAGTGGCCGCTGGCATCCTGGGCAACTAGGATTCCGAGACCGTTGGCGCCTTGGCCGCGACCGGTGTCGGCACCCATGGAGAGCGCAAACGGGTCGGTCTGGCTGCTGGCCAAGTTGCCGGTGAGGCCTCCGCTGGTCATGCCCCAGAGGGTCAGGATGTTGCTGTTGAGGCCGTCGTTCCGGGACCCGGGCGTCCAGCCGGTGTTCACGGTCTGGACGAGCGGGCGGCTGAGGTAGTCGGTCGCCGTGTTGGCGTAGGCGCCGGAAAGGATCTTGGCCGCGGTACCCTGGAAGCTGTCCTGGACGACCGAGTAGTCGCTGCCGTAATTGGTGCCGTTGCCGTTGCCGGCGCCGCCGCCAACGAGGAACTGCTTGCCGTTGAGACTGTAGCCCCACGTGGCCCTCTTGGTGAACGTGAGGGTAGGCGTCACGTTGGAGCCGGCACCCTTGGGTCCGTTCGGATAGCTCGCGTCGGACTGCCAGCCGCCAGGAGTGGTAGCGGCGTAGTAGTCGACGGTCACACGCGGGCCATCGACCGTGTAGATGTAGTAGCCGATCGTGTAGAGATCCTGGGAGACGGACGTCTCGCGGACCTTCTGGCCGAACCAGTTTGCGCTGCTGAGCGCAGTAGGCGTGTAGAACTTGCTGCTGTCGGAGGCGCCGATGATCTCCTGGACGCTCGACTTGCCGTCCGGGCTGGCGATGATCGAGCGCTGCTGCATGTGGTCGTGGCCGGCGATGTAGTACTTCACGTCGTTGTTCTGCAGACTGGCGATGAAGGCGTTCTGCCAGTCCGGGTTCGCGTTCGTGTAGCCGTTGAACGGCGAGTCCTGATGGCTCTCGGCCATCAGCGGCTGGTGGGCGAACACGAACGCCTGCGTCGTGCCGCGGGTGTTCTTGTCGAGGCGGCTGTTGATCCAGCTCTGCTGATCGGCGACGGTGTAGCCGTAGTCGTAGCCCGCTGCAGTCTCGTACTTGCTCGGCGTCGCCCAGGTGTCGACGATGACGAAGCGGGCGTTGTTGCCCGGCGTGCCGTAGTCGAACGAGTAGCTCATGCCGTTGAGGTCTGTGCTGACCGACGTCGGGCTGCTGAAGTTCTTGGCCCCGAAGGTGTTACTGACGCCGCGCGTCTGCGGGAAGGCGGCCTGAATGGCCGGGATGCAGAAGCTGTTGGTGTTGGTGCTGGGCGTGTACGGCGTGCTGTCGGCGTAGGTCTCATGATTCCCGCGCATAGGGAAAAAGCCGATTCCAGCGTTGAGCAGCGGCTGAGCGGCGGCGGCACGAGTGGCGATGGCGGCGATGCTGCCGGTGTCGGTCAGGTCGCCGACCTGGACGACGAACTTGACGCCCGCCTTGATGAACTGCGGGTTGATCTGATTGATGATCGACTGCGACACGTCATTTGGGTTCGCGCTTGCGGGATCGGCTGTCGTCCACTGCGTGTCGTCCATGACGCCGAAGGACCACGCCTTGGTGGCGGGCCGGTCGCCCGTCTTCGCGGGTTCAGAGTGCGCGCCGGCGGCGGAGATGCCGATCGCCGCGCTGGCCAGCAGCGCTGCACCCAGCAGCGCGCCCACAGTGAGCGTCTTCTTGCGACTCCTGCTTTTCACGGTACTCCCCTTGGTAGCTCTGCTTCACTGGCATGCCACACTGCCCCTCCGGCCCGCCTGCGGGCGCTGCCGGCCATCCGGGTCGCTGGTCAGACGCTCCGCGTGACACGCTCGGCGAGGACTGGTGGCACGAGCGACGATAGGCGGAGGCGACGAGACGAGCGTGAGTGCGGACAATGAGTTCCATTAGTGTCGGCCGGCGGCACACGCGAGAGGGTCGGTGCGGCCGCGCTCGCGTGCGAGCGCGGCGAGAGCAGCGTGTCAGGACCCCGCGAGCGACGTGCGGCGATGCCCCGGGCGGATGGGCAGCGGCACGGCGTACGCGGGGCCGACCCCTGCCACGGCCCCGCGTGCGCCTTCTGTTTCGCGATCCGCCGCCCGCGGGCACAAGAGTCCGCCGATCCCTGAGACGCGAGGAGAGCGAGGACCCCTTGAGCGAGACAAGACGGCGGACGAAGATCGTCGCCACCCTCGGCCCTGCGTCGCAGGGCGCACCTGTGATCGAGCAGCTGCTCGAAGCCGGCATGGATGTGGCACGGATCAACCTGTCGCACGGCGAGGCCGAGGAGCACGCCGCGACCATCGCCGCGCTGCGCGCTGCGGCGGCGAGCCGCCGCTCGCCGCTGGCGATCCTCATCGATCTGCCCGGACCCAAGCTGCGATTGGGAGACCTCGAGCAGCCGCTCGCGGTGAAGGCGGGTGAGATCGTCGTGCTGGGCTCAGCACCCGCCGCCCAGCTGCCGGTCAACTTCCCCGAGCTGCTGCCGCACTTCACGCCCGGGGAGCGCGTGCTCGTCGACGACGGTGCGGTCGCCCTGCGGGTGGCGGGGGTCGCACCCGAGGCCGTCGAGCTTGAGGTGCTCAACGACGGCCTCATTGAGTCACGCAAGGGCGTCAACTTGCCCGACACCCGCCTCCCCATCGGCGCCATGACTGCCGCCGACCGCGAGCACCTCGCCTGGGGCCTGCGTCAGGACATCGACTACGTGGCACTCTCGTTCGTGCGCTCCGCCGCCGACGTGCGCGAGCTCAAGGAGCTCATCGCAGCCTCCGGCGGCGACCAGCTCGTGATCGCCAAGATCGAGAAGAAGGAAGCGCTGGCCGTCTACGAGGAGATCATCGCCGCCGCGGACGCCGTGATGGTCGCGCGCGGCGACCTCGGTGTGGAGGTCGATCCGGCGACGGTACCGGTCTGGCAGAAGCGCATCATCCACGCGGCCAACGTCGCCGGCAAGCCGGTGATCACAGCCACGCAGATGCTGCAGTCGATGGTGTCCGCGCCGAGGCCGACGCGCGCGGAGGCCAGCGACGTGGCCAACGCCATCTACGACGCGACCAGCGCCGTCATGCTCTCGGGTGAGACGGCGATCGGCGCCTACCCGGTCGAGGCCGTCCGCACGATGGACGAGATCGCCCTCGTGGTGGAAGCCGACATCGAGCGCGAGGGCCGCGCCCCGCAGCCGTGGGCCGAGGGACGCACCGGGGTCTCCAACGCCATCAGCTACGGCGCCTGCGAGGTCGCGCACCGGGTCGGCGCGGCGGCGATCGTGAGCGCCACCTTCTCGGGCGCGACCGCCCGCGCTGTGGCGCGCAACCTGCCGGCTCAACCGATCGTCGCCGTCAGCCCCAACGCCCGCGTCGTCGGCCAGCTGGCGCTGTGCTGGGGCGTCTCACCTCTGCTGGGGACGACGCGCGGAAGCTTCGAAGAGGTCGTGCACGAAGCCGGCGACCTCGTCCTCGCCAACGGATTCGGGGAACGCGGTCAGGTGATCGTGATCACGGCCGGACTGCAGACCAACCAATCCGGCAAGACGAACTTGATCAAGGCGCACACGCTGGAGTGAGCAGCTCGGCCATGGGCGTCGGCCCGTCCGCGCGCGTCGGCGACTCTCCCGGCGACGCCTGGTGCGGCCGATCTCCCAACGGATTGCGCAGCGCCGCCGAGTCCGGCCGCGGCGGGCGCCGCGGGGTCAGGGGTCGCGCGATGGAAACGCCCGCCGCGCATATGACCTTGGGGAAAGGACGCGGCGGGCGCGGGGCAGGGGTTCGAGTGCCCCATCCACGACCCGAACCGTAGCGCGGCTGCGTTAGCGTTTGATGAGCGCGCGCATGCGGGGCGCTGCCTGGGTTTGAGGCGCCCTGACGTCGTTGACCTGTCCGCTCGCAAGCTTCCAACACGGGCGTGCTATCGTCGCCCGACGATGAGGAGGGTCATGACGACGATGCGATCGGCTCCGCACGAGGTGCGCGCTTGCCGGGCCACAGTCGCCGAGGGCGTTGGTGCACGGGGTGAACCGGCGTGACCGACGCCGACGCTGCACTCCCGGCGCTCTCTCGCCACGCGCGTTCGATAGCGGGGCGTATGCGAGACGTCGAACGAGCGGAGGCCGACTACGCCTCTGTGCTCGAGAGCATCGGCGCACGCAGGTCCAATGGAGCCGTCCTCCTCGCGCGAAGGCGCAGGCGAGCTGAAGAGCCGGCCTTCGCCGAGCTGGCCGATGCGGTCGAGGGCCTCTGCTCCGCCTGGCAACTGTTCCGCCTCGGAGCCGCCGCTGAGGGGCTGACCTGGCAGACGGCGCTCGAGCTGAAGCTGCCCAGCCTCTTCGGCGACGGCAGTCAGCCGGGAGTCACGCTGCGGCAGGATACGGTGTTCTCCTACGCCGTCGTGAGGTCGGATAAGGACATCATGAAGTGCTTCCACTGGCGCCTGGCCAAAGGATACTGCTGAGGGCGCTGAGCTCATCCTGCGCGTAGTGAGGTCCCGGCGCAGCGGACGCTCGGCTCCAGTCGCCCCGGTGACCACCAGACTCGTCGGCCGCCTCGGCCGGAGTCGCCTCGGCCGCTGCCGGCGGACATGGGTGCATCGCGTCAGGGTGGTCGTGGCCGGCCTCATCGGCCGGCGCCTGGATCCGGTCACGGGAGACGAGCGTGATGCGCGCCGTGTCGGGCGGCGCGTCCCCGTCCACGAGTCAATCAAGTCCACCTGGTGCCCGGTGAAGCGCGAAAGCGTGGTGCCTTCGGGTCGCCAGGCAGCAGATCTGGCAAGGCAAGGAATTGATTTTCATAATCTCGTCATTGACTTTCTCAATTCAAGAGAGTATTAATCACTGGTGAAGTCAACAGAAGTGGAGCACTCCATGACGAATGATTGGCACCAGCTGACCGATCTCACCGCCGATCGACGCTTCCTCGTGACGGAAGTACGGATGGACTCCGGCATCTCGGTCCAGGGCGAGTTCGAGCTGCCGCCGCTGGCCCGCCTGCGCTACGAGGACCAGGTGTTCGTGAGCGCGTTCGTCCGCAGCCACGGCTCGATCAAGGACATGGAGAAGGCCTTCGGCATCAGCTACCCGACGGTCAAGAACCGCCTGAACCGCATCATCGACCAGCTGCACCTGGTCGAGGACGCCGCCTCCCCGGGGCCCGATGACGCCCTGGACCTGCTTGAGCGCGGCGAGATCTCGGCAGACGAGGCGGCCGCGAGGCTCCGGAGGTGAACGTGCCGCCGATGATCCTCGACCTCAAGGTCGCGTCGTCCACCCGGCGCCCGGTCCACCTCTGGCTGCCGCTGTTTCTCCTCTGGCCGCTGGCTGCGGCGCTCGGCCTCGTGGCGCTCGCCGTCGCTGTCGTCGTCGACGCCGTCCTGCTCTTCGTCGGCCGGCGCTACCACCACTACACGGTCCTGCTGATGCGATCCTTTGCGGTGATCAGCGAGACGCGCGGGATGGTCATCCGCTTCAGCAACGAGAAGACAGCCGTCGACATGACGGTCCAATGAGAAGGGGTGTCAGCGATGAGTGAGGACCGCAGCCGGATACTGAACCTGCTCGCCGAGGGCAAGATCACCGCGGAAGAAGCCGAGCGCCTGCTCGACGCGCTCGAAGCGCGTGCCGGCGCCTCCACGACGACGGGCGAGTCGGCGATCAAGGGAGATCCCGAGCCCCTGATCGCCGCATTGCCGAAGTACCTCTACGTCAAAGTGATAGCCGTGAACGGCGACAACGTCGACGTGAAGATCCCCATCGCGCTCGTGCGCTCGGGGCTCAAGCTCACGTCGCTCATCCCTTCGAAGGCGATGGACCAGATCAACGACTCGATGTCCGAGCACGGCATGTCCGTCGACTTCTCCAATCTCAAGCCGGAGGACATCGACGAACTCGTCGGGACGCTGCGCGAGATGGAGATCAACGTGGACGCCAAGAACGGTGACAACGTGCGGGTGTACTGCGCGTAGCGGGATTGACGCGGCTCAAACGAGGTCCGCGGCGATGCCCGCGGCCCAGGCCTCGATGGCGTCCCAGTCGCGGAAGTCGCCCTTCGGCATGGCGTCTCGGGCGGCGGGCATCATGGCGACGAAGCGCTCTCCCAGCCCGACCGGAGCGCCAGGGCTGTAGGCGCCGTAGAACATGGCGTGGCCGCGTGGCTGGATCGTCTCCACGAACCCCGCCATCTCCTTGGCCTCGGAGGCCTCGAGCAGGTCGCGGCCCTTGGCGTCCGTCGTCTCGGTGCCGAGCGGCCCGCTACTGAAGAGCCACACAGGCCGCGCAGCGAGGAGGGTCCGGTTGCCGCGCACGAACTTCGTCGCCTCCTTGAGCCAATGGAACATGTAGACGGCGCTGCCGATCACGAAGGCGTCGTAGCCGTCAAGGTCGCCGACGTCCCGCAGCGGCATCGCCGCCGCATCGTGACCGGCGGCGGACAGCGTCGCGGCAATGCGCTCCGCGATTCCCCGCGTCGCGCCATGCCTGCTCGCAGAAGCGACGAGTACCCTCACGTCTCGCTCCCTTCATCTCGGCCCGGAGGCTCACGCAGGCCCTTGCTCGGAGTCAGGTAGATCGCCTGACGAGCGGCGTGCACGAGGAAGGTGAGCGCCGAGGCGCCATTGGCTGCCCCGGTGGCGGTGAGTTGCCCGGGGCGTGAGGGACGTGCTCGCGCTCCCGGTCCCTGCAACGCTGCGACGCCCAGCAACGTCGCGATGCCGGCGCTCGCCAGCTCCAGATAGAGCAGGACCCGGGGCACGACCCTCAGCCGAGCCGGAGCGCCTCCCCGGACCATCGCAGCGTCGCGCGATAGCAGGACCGTGACGCCGCCGAGAACGGCGAGTCCGCCGCGCCGGCCGAAGCGCTCGGGGAGGACGATCGCCGCCGCGACGCCGCCCAAGGCGGCGGCCAGCAGGCCGAACGCGCTGTCGTCTCTACCGGACATGGATGGCAGTCGCCTCCTTTGGCCGATGCGGGACTGCCACCGACCCGCCGTGCCTAGCGAATCGTACAGCCGAAGCCGTACATCCTGGCGGCAAGGCTAGCGCGCATCCGTGAGGTTTCCGTGAGCCGTGCGCCGTGACATCCCGGGCTCACCGCGAGCTTGCGGCTGTCCGTCGCCGCCGGGCTGCGGCGACTCAGGGTCACCGCGGTATTGACAGGCGGCGGAACCGTGAGAGGTTGGCGTCGCCGGCGGGCGGGAGTCCGACATCGCGAGCAGGAGAAGCGGGGTGGCGAAGGTCTATGCGAGGTACCCTCTGGCGAACATCGCGATCTACAACGGGATCACGTTCGCCCATTACGGCCTCAGCGTCGCCGGCATCGTGCTCGGCTATGCGCGCTGGCCGGCGCTCGGCTGGACGACCGGGCTCGTCTACTTGGTATTCGCGTTCGGACAGATGTACATCCTCATGCCGCTGACGGTCTGCCCGAGCTGCGTTTACCGCCGCCTTGAGGGAGCGCGCTGCGTCTCGGCCATGAACCTCGTCTCAGCCCGGATGACCCCGCTCGCCGATGAGGGCGACTTCGGACGGCGCGCCGAAGGCGCTCTCTGCCACAACCATCTCTACATGGCGTCACTCGTCGCGCCGCTCGTCATCATCCCGCCGGCGCTGGTCCTCGCGTTTTCCTGGACCGTGCTAGCGCTCTTCCTCGCCGTCGCGGCTTTGCTGGCTCTGCGCCTCTTCGTCGTGTTCCCGCGCGTCGCTTGCGGCGTCTGCGTCGCGAAGGGCCACTGCCCCAACGCGAAGGCGATGGGCATAGGCTGAGGCGGTATGCAGTCTGAACGTGCTCCGAGCCGCGGCCTAACATCCGGTCGCCAAGCTGCATTGGCCATGAGCGTCCGTCCTTTCGTGAAGGAGCAGCCGCATGTCACGAGCTTTCATCATGTTCGGATGCCGGACCGTCCCGAGGTGATCGACCCGTGACCGCCTGGCGCACCGAGGTGACGCTCGAACCCCACCCGGATCTGCCGCCCCTGCGCATGGACGTCACGGAGGAGCGCGTGACTCCTGGCCCGGGGCGGCCGGAGTACGCACCAGCGTTCGCGGCGTGGTGTCGCAAGGCGGCGGCGACCTGGGCGGCGCGCGACTCGGACGCCCGTGCGGAAGAAGTCGTCGAGAGGCTGCGCCCGCGGCTCGAAGCCTGGTACGGCGACGACTTCGCGGCGCGGAAGCTGCGGAAGCTGCGCACTGCGGTGCGGGCCCGCACCGCGGCGACGCTGCAGCCGCTCATGGAGCGCGAGATGCTGCACCGCTACGGAGCGCTGATCGACGCTGCTCTGGACGCTTCCCTCGAGGACACGGTGGACGACGAGGGAGCGGCATAGCGGTGAGCGCGAGCGACCGCGGCCGACAAGCGCGCGGACCTAGCAGCAGGGCTCGGTATGCCTGCGCAGGTCCTCCCAGAGCCTCGTCCACTCGCGCGCCACGCGCGCGACTTCGCGCCTGATCTCGACCGACTCCGGGCTGATCGCCGCTCCGCAGCTGGGGCACGGGAAGGTGCGCTGATCTTTGGCCCAGGCCAGACCCGCCGCGCTCGCCTCGCCGCATTCCGGGCAGTGCATCCGTATCGCCACCGCGTACATCTGCGCCATGACCCTCCTCTCGTTCACGGCGAGCATGACAAGGGGACATTTGGCGACTGCAACGGGAGCGTTAGGGTGCGGCGCTGCCTCCACCCCAGCCGACATCTCAGAGAGTCACGCATCTTGGCACGTCCTTGGTGCCGGGCTCCCGGCGGCTCATGGAAGTCTAACGCACGCGCACTAGGATTCGACGTGTGGATGGGACGATTGGACTCCGCCCCCTCTGCCCCTGGCCCGTCGCGCCCCGCCCCCAAGCCCAGCGCGGCGGGCTCTTCCGCGTGTGGCGCCCCGATGCGGGGGACGGCTCCCCGCCAGTGTTTGGCCTCTCGCAGACGCGGGGGAAGAGACGCCTGTGAGCCTGCCGTCGCCCGACGGTCAGGTGATGGGGTGAGAGGGGCCCGAGTGAAGGAAGAGCGCACAGCCGTCGCTCCATTCGTGAGCGACGTCCCCGACTTGGCTTTCGCGTTGCAGTGCCATGCCGGCGTGGCCCGCTTGGGACTGCTGCGCAGCGGCGATCCGGCATCCGCCGCTGCGCCATCGCCCCGGCGCAAAGCGAGCGCGGGCCAAGGTCAGGTGCATCACGGAGAGCCCGCGAAGTCGGCCGCATCGAAGGACCAAGGGCAGGATGAGTCAGAACGGATTCCCGCCGCGGTCCGCATCGGTGTGATCAGCGACAGCCACGGCTACCTCGACCCCGCGGTACTCGAGATCTTCGCCGGCGTCGCGCACATCGTGCACGCCGGCGATATCGGCGACCCGCAGATCCTCGCCGCGCTCCAGGCGCTCGCGCCGGTCACGGCGGTGTCGGGCAACATCGAGCCCGAGGAGATCCTCGCCTCACTGCCGCGCGAGGCCAGCGGCGAAGTGGGCGGGGTGGACTTCGTCGTCGCCCACAAGCGCAAGCGGCTCTTCAAGCGGCTCGCGGCGGGCAAAGTGCTCGCAGCTCCCGGCGGCGACCTGCCCGCTCTCGTGATCTACGGGCACGATCACGTGCCCTCGGCGGCCTGGGTCGACGGCACTCTGTTCCTCAACCCGGGCACCGAAGCATCGCCCGACGACGAAGACGACGATCCTACCGTCGCGATCGTGGACGTCGGTGGCACTGGGCTGGCCGTGACCTTCGTGCCGCTCAAACGCCGAGTCGCGTAGGAAAGTGCGCTCGGCGCCGGTCGTCCCCCGATGTCATCGGTCGGGGGGCACGGGCTTGACGACGCTGAAGGGTCCGCTCTCGAGATGCACGCGAGAGCCGGCGATACTTGGCGTACCCTGGAGTTGAACCCTCTGGCGATCAGCCGCACCGCGAGCACGACCTCCTGTACGGCCGGAGATCGTGAACACCGCCGGACTGTGGACCAGCCAGCCCGGCACGACCGGCCGCATCAAGGCGCACCTGCTGGAGCGAGCAGCTCGGCCACGAGCACCGGCCCGTGCCCTCGCGGCGGCGCTTCGGCCGGCGACGCAGGCCGCGCGAGGCACAGGTCCGGCGCCGCCGGCCATGCGTTGGGCGAGATGCGCCGGTGGAACACGACCCTGTGGCCGCCGGCGCCGGCGTAGTCCAGCCTTACCGGCACGCCGTCCACCTCGCCGTCCCCGGGGTCGACGAGGAACCCCATCCGCCGATGAAAGTCGATCGACGTCTGGTTGCAGGGAGCCGTGATGCTGCTGACCCAGTCCCGGCCATTCGCGGCGGCGGCGGCGAAGAAGAGTTCGTAGAGCCGCCGCCCGAGGCCGACCCCGCGGAACTCCGGGTCCACGCCGATGAAGTGGATGTACGCCTCGTCTGGGCGTGTTTGCGAGAGGAAGCCGAGCAGGAAGCCCACGAGCCGGTCGTCGGTCTCGATCACGAAGCTCGTGGGCCGAAAGTGCGAGAAGAAGACGTGCGACAAGCGCGCGCTCATCGGCCGGCCGCCCCACCAGTCGTCCATGACGGCCAGCACGCGGGCATAGTCGGATGGTTCGGTGCAGCGCTGCTTCAAGCCGCTCGTGGCGTCCACCTTCGTCTCCTCCCTGCGGGTCCGCGACCCTCCGTTGGCGGATGGGTGGAGAGAGTGTGAGGCGGCCGCGTGAACCGTGCGTGAGAAGCCGCGGAAGACCGCGTGAGCGGCCACGCGACGCGAGAGCGCCACGACGGCGCCATTCTCGGCGCGCCTCGGCCGTGGGTCGCAGTGCCGGTGGCGCCGGGACGCGCCGTCACCGTGCCCCGAGATGTGACATGGTTCACGGGAAACTCACGTTGCGGGGGGAGAATCCCACGGACAGGAGGTGTGGCCATGAGCTTGTTCCACAAGCACGAGTCGGAAGAGGGCGCCTCGGAAGCCGCGGGGGCCCCCGCAGACGCAGCTTCGTTCGAGGTGCTGGAGGCGGACGGCAAGGTCGTGCGCTATGCGCGCGAGGACTTCGACGAGATCTTCGAGACCGCGGATCCCGACGAGGTGCAGCGACAGGTCGCCCACGGCTGGTCGGTGCTCGCCCAGCGCGACGTGGAGAGCGGCGGTCGCGGCCCATCCGGCGACGACCTCATCGTCGGCATCGAGGGCTTGCGCGTCGGCGGCATGCTCGGCTATCAGAAGGGCACCACGGTGACCTGGTACACGCTTGGGTACCTCAAGGACGGCGCCAAAGGCGAACCCGTGGAGTGACGCTGGGCGCCGAGTCCGCACCGCTAGGCCGCACCTCGCGGCCGGCGATCCAGCGCCTCGCAGAAGGCGGTATCCATCTCCTCCCCGGGATTCGCCAGCCGAAGACGCGCCTCATCGAGCGCGGGTGCGGCGGTCGTCGGCGCGGCAGAGAGCGGCCGCGCCGGGGCAGCCGGTGCCGAAGCGGCCGGCGCGGCGGCGGTCTTGCGCGCAGGCGTCGCTGAGGCGGCACCGAGGCGCGCCATGTCAGGTGCGCGCCGTCCGTCGAAGAGCCCCGCAGCCAGGAAGTAGCGCGCGTCGCTCCGCCAGAGACTCAGGCGCCGGTCGCGGCCCCGGAAGGTCTTGGCGACGGTCGCCGACAAGCTGGCCGCGCCCGCGACCGGCCCCATGAGCTCCGACGGGTCGCGGAAGCACTCCCAGTCGCAGAGCCGGCAGTGGGGCACCCGCTCCAGACGAGCGAAGTCGAGCGACGCGAACGGGCCGAGGTCCTCGTCGCCGCGGTAGCCGCAAGGGAACGCGTGACCGCGCGTGTCCACGAAGACGAAGTCCACGCCGCCGCGGCAGGCGTAGCCGCTTGGTCGCGGCAGAGAGTTCGAGTACTCGGCGACGAGAGCGTCGACCGAGCTCAGTGGCGTGAAGATGCGGATCTGCGCGCGAAACTCAGGGATCACGTCGCGCAGCGCCGCGAACAGCGCGCGCTTCTCCGGCCGGGAGAAGCGGACGAGGGACGATCCGGACGTGGCTCCATAGACGGCGGTCAAGCCGTCCCACGTTGCCTCGACGCTCATCGGGTAGCAGACGTTGGCCATCGTGAAGCCCATGTCGACCGCCCGCGCGAAGAAGCGGCGCAACGCCTCGCGGGCCTTCCTCGCGAAGACCTCGGGACCGTCTTCCCGCCGCGGGAGAAGAGGGCCGCCGAGCGCGCGCGTGAGTCCGAGATTGACGGCGGGATACATCCCTGCCTCGTGGAACACCGGGAGCGCGCGTTCGATCCCCGCGACCACACCCGGCAGACCGCGCATCCGCTCATGGGTGGCCGGCTCGGCCGAGTCGAGACTGATCCAGAAGTTGCGGAGGCCGGCCGTCAGCAGACTGTCGGCCAGACGCCCGGCCTCGGAAGTCACCTGCCTGGGGTCGGAGTTCGCGAACATGAAGCCGCTGGTGCCGGTCCGCGTGGAGCGGATTCCCGACTCCCTCGCGAAGCGCACGTATCTCGTGAGCTGGCGGACGTCGAGCAGCGGCTCGCCGCCGGTGAACGAGATGGCCCGGACACCAGAGCGTGCGGCGTGCTCGATGACCGTGAGCGCCGTATCGACGGGCAGCGTCGACCGCTCGCGTCGGACTCCCGCCCGCATCGAGCACTGCGGACAGCTGGCGTTGCAGCGGTCGGTGATCTGGACGACCACCTGACGGGGGACTCTGCCGATCAGGAGTGAGGGCAGGTCAAGCCACATGTGACCGTCCGGCAAAGGGCGCGGCGGACTCGGGAGCGCTGGCCATGCGGAATGCGACCGGCGACCGGTCCGGGAAGCGCGGGGGGACGTGGAACTCAGCCGTGGCGGGACTCTGCATCCTGCTCGAGAGTGTGGCGCACGCTCATGAGGCGGCGATGCGCCGGCCGTGAGCCGACGATGTGGTCTGGGCCGGCTCCTCTCACAGGTCGCCCTACGCGCGCGCTCATCGAATGCTCAGACTCGGCGGCTACCCTGTTCTCACCGCTTGCGCGCCCCTGCGGCAACCGCGCGTGACGCCGCGAATCAGGCCGCCGCGCCGCGGCGCTTGTCCCTCAAGTCCTGCTCGCACAGGAGGACGAGGTCCGTGCTGCCACAGCCCGGGCAGGGCACGACTCCCGACCAGGCCTTGTACTCCTCGACGGACACGGCGAACTCCCTATTGCAGACGGTGCAGACGAACTCGATACCGGAGCTCATTCTCTTCTCCCTTTTCTCGTTTCCATGTGCACCTTGTACAGGGAGTCGGCGAACGCCGCGTGAAACGGGCGTGAGGCGGGCGTGAACGCGGGATCCTGCGCGCGACGAAGGCCGAGGACCGTGAGCGGCGAGCCGGACTGGTCAGCCCATCGGCAGGTGGATGCGGAACGTGCTGCCGCGTCCGACGACGCTGTCCACGGACACATGGCCACCGTGCGCCTGCGTGATGTGCTTGACGATCGCGAGTCCGAGGCCCGTCCCGCCGAGGTCGCGGCTGCGCGCCTTGTCGACTCGGTAGAAACGCTCGAACAGCCTCGGGACATGCTCCCGCGGGATGCCCGGCCCCTGGTCGCGCACGCCGATCACCACCTCGCCGTCGATCACGTCAACGGCGATGACGACGGGGCTCCCGTCCGGGCTGTACTTCACGGCGTTGTCGATGAGGTTGATCACCGCCTGCTCGAGGAGGGGCGCGTTCACGGGCGCGAGGGGGCAGTCCCCGGAGGAGACTTCGAGCGGGATATCCCTCGTCTGCGCCTTTGGCTCGCAGACCTCGACGGCCGCCCGCACCACCTCGCAGACGTCCGCCTCTTCGAGGGTTAGGTCGCGTCCATCCTGGGACTGCTCCAGGGACGACAGCGCAAGCAGGTCGCCGATGATGGCGTTGAGCCGGTCGGCCTGACCGGCGATGATGCGCACGAAGCGGTGCGCGGCATCCGGGTCGTCGATGGCTCCATCATCGAGCGTCTCCGCGAAGCCCTTGATGGACGTGACCGGCGTCTTGAGCTCGTGCGACACGTTGGCGACGAAGTCGCGGCGCACCGCCTCGAGCCGCTTCAGCCGCGTGACGTCGTTGAGCACGACGACGGCGCCGGCGGCGCCGCCTTCGGTCGTTTGACGGAGGAGCGTGCCGTTGGCCTGCAGCGAGCGGTCCTCCGCCCCGACGCGGATCGTGATGTCCGCCTCTACCGGCTCGTGCCCCTCGAGGGCGGCCTCGACGGCCCGCTGCAGATCGGGGTTGCGCACGATCTCCTGGATGCTCTTGCCCTCGGCTGCCACCGGGTCGACGTCGAGCAGCTTCGCAGCTGCCTCGTTGAGCGCGATCACGCGCTCGTCGGGATCCACCGCGATGACGCCCTCGACCATGCTGGTGAGCACCGCCTCGCGCTGGTTGCGCTCGCGCGTGAGCGTGCCGATCTGCTCGCTCAGTTCGTCGGCCATGTGGTTGAGGCTCTCCGCGACCATGGCGAACTCGAGCGTGCGCGGCTCGTACAACTTGTGCGTGAAGTCGCCTGCCGCCAGTCGCTGGGCGCCCTTCGTGATGTCGCGCATCTGGCTGCTGATCCGCCCGGTGACGAACAGGCCGATCAGCGCCGCCAGCACCGCGACGACGACGGCGCTCACGCCGATGCGCGCGTACAGCGTGTCGAGCGCGTCGTTGACCGCGCCAAGCGGCAGCGCCGCGCGGACCACGGCGGTGACCACGCCCCCCTGTCTGGACGGGATGGCGACGTACATCATCCCCTCGTGGAGCGTGGCACTGGGCCGGATGATGAGCCCCACGTCGCCGCGCAGCGCCGCCGCCACCTCGGGACGCGAGGCATGGTTCTCCATGCGAGTCGGGTCGGGGACGTCGGTGTCGGCGAGGACCGTGCCTCTGGGGATGCCTGGGGCGCCTGCGGAGATCAGCGTGATGCGGGTGCCCGACTCGCGCCCGAGCCGGACGGCGAGGTCCTGCAGCTGCGCCGGCGTGGCAGTGCTGATCCGGGCCCCTACGTCGGCGCGGATGAGCTGGGCGCGCGCCAGAAGTTCGTGCTCGGTGTGCGAGATGTAGAAGCTGTGTGCGGAGCGCACCGCGTAGAACCCGACCGCGGCCGTGCACAGCACGACGACCAGGATGTAGGTGGCGTAGATCCGCCAGAAGAGACGAGGTCTACGCATGCGTCACTCGTCCTGCAGGCGGTACCCCACGCCGCGCACGGTCTCGATGTAGGCGCCGCAGGCTCCCAGCTTGCGGCGCAGCGAGACGATGTGCACGTCGACCGAGCGGTCGGTCACAAAACGTTCGTTGACGAATACGTCATCTCCCTGCGCGGCGTCGACGATCTGCTGCCTCGTGAACACCCATCCGGGCCGCTTGGCCAGGTAGACAAGGATGCGGAACTCCGTGGCCGTGAGCTCCGCCGGCACACCGCCCACGAGAACCTGATGGCGCCCCGGGTGGATGTTGAGCTCCTTGACGCGGATGGTGGCGTCATCGTCGCCTATGTCGGCGCCGCGGCGCAACACCGCCTTGATGCGCGCCGAGAGGACGCGGGGGCTGAACGGCTTGGTGACGTAGTCGGCCGCGCCCATCTCCAGCCCGGTCACGATGTCCGCCTCGCCGCCTTTGGCGGTGAGCATCACGATGGGGATGCCGCGCGTCTTGAGGTCGGCCTTCAGGCGCCGGCACACTTCGAGCCCGTCCACACCGGGAAGCATGAGATCCAGCACGACGACATCCGGCATCTTGGTGCGCGTCGCCGCAAGGGCATCCTCGCCGGTCTCGACGATCGTGACCTGGTAGCCTTCTTTGTCGAGGTTGTACTTGACGAGCTCGAGGATGTCACGCTCGTCGTCGACGACGAGCACGCTCTCCTTGGTCATCATCACCGCCATGGGCAGGTCTTCTTGGTAGGTCCGGCACGAAGGCTAGCGACTCGATGTTAGGTCTTGGTTAGCATAGGCGCTACCGGAGGCCCGGGCGCCGCAGGCGGCCCGGGCGAGGTGCGCGGCAAGGCGGAGCAGGACAAGGCCGAGGACGGCGAGGAGGGCACGATGACCGAGCGCAGCGAGATCGTGGTCGTGGGCGGTGGGCCGGTAGGCGCCTGCGTCGCGCACTCTCTGGCGACCGGCGGCGCGTCCGTCACGCTTCTCGAGAAGGAGCTCGAGGTCTGCCCGCCGACGAGCGGCGCGCACGCCAACTGCGGCCTGCTCGTCCCCGGCGACGTGGAGCCGCTCGCCTCGCCGGGCGCGCTGGGCAAGGGGCTCCGCTGGATGCGCGACAGCTCCAGCCCGTTCTACATCGCTCCGCGGCCAAGCCCGGACCTGGTCCGCTGGCTGTGGCTGTTCCGCGCCGCCGCGACGACAGCCCGGGCACAGGCCGCCGCGCCGGTGCTGCGCGCCCTCCACGTCGCCTCCGCGAGCATCCACGACGAGCTGGCGCGTGACCACGGCGAGCGCTGGCTGTTCCACCACGACGGCATCATCCAGGCCTACGAGGAGTCCGCCGCGATGGCGCAGGCCGTTGAGGATGCCGAGGTCGCCCGCGGCTTCGGCGTGCGCGCCGACGTGCTCACCGAGAGTGCGGTGCGCGAACGGTTCCCCGGCATGCGCGGAGCCGTCGCCGGCGGCATCTTCTTCCCGGAGGACGGCCACCTCGACCCCATGCTGTTCACGCGCGAGATCGCCGGGCTGGCCGCGGCCGCCGGCGCCGACGTGCGCCGCGGCGCCGAAGCGATCGCCCTCGAGCCGGAGGCCGGCGGCGTGCGTGTCGTCACGACGCGCGGCGACATCGTCGCCGATCAGGTCGTGCTCGCCGCCGGGGCCTGGACGCCGGCGCTCACGCGCGGCCTCGGCCTCCGCCTGCCGATCGAGCCGGCCAAGGGCTACAGCGTCGACGTGGAGAGGCCGGCCGACTTCCCGGAGCTGCCGCTCTACCTGGGCGACGCGCACTGCGTGCTCACCCCGCTCGGCGACGCCCTGCGGCTCGGCAGCACGCTCGAGCTCTCCGGCTGGGACATGACGATCCGCCGCAAGCGCGTCGCGCGACTGCGCGACGCCGGCGAGCGAGTGATGGGCATCCCTGCCGACGGCCCGGTGCGCCAGATCTGGCGTGGGCCGCGGCCGGTCACACCCGACGGCCTGCCCGTCATCGGGCGCGTGCCGGGCCGCGAGCGCGTCATCGTGGCCTCTGGCCACTGCATGCTCGGGCTGTCCCTCGGCCCGGTCACGGGCCGGCTCGTGGCCGAGCTGGCGGGCGGCGCACAGCCGTCGCTCGACCTCGCCCCGCTCTCGCCGGGTCGCTTCCACTCCTGACCGCGGCCCAGCCGCCCGTCCTGGCGCCGGCGTGCCTATCGCGGCCACGGTCCCGCGGTGCCAGAACGACGAAAGGCGCCGGGGACCGCATCGCGGTCCCCGGCGCCTCGAGAAGCAGTGGTCAGCGGGCGGTCGTCCCCGTAGTGAGGAAGATCGGGTTGCTGTAGAACCAGAGATCGGCCCACGCGAGGTCGGGAGAGTTGACCGCGGGGGTCATGGTGGCGCCACCGTCGACCGGGTTCGGGATGGGTGCGTAGGTCAGCGTGTCGACGAGCGGGTTGCCCTGGGCGTCCGTCTGGTCGGGGGTGTTGGCCGCCAGGTTGGTGCCGCGGAGCCGGAAGTACATGTTGTTGCTGGCCCTGACGCTGACGGTCATGGTCTTCCAGCCATCCTTGCCGGTCTTCCAGTTCCGACTGGTGAACGTCTTCAACACGCGCGTGGACTGGTTGGTCGCCTTGGTCGCGTAGTCCGGGCTGCTTGCGGGGATCGCCCCGGTCACGTTGCCGACGATGAGGTCGACGTGGTTGACGTTGGGCTTGTCGCCGTTCTGGTTCTGCTTGGGCGAGTGGATGGAGATCGTGATCGTGACCGCCTGACCGGGCCTGGCCTGGAAATCCTGGCCCATGGTGGCGGTCTTGTTGCCCGACGTGATCGTGTACTTGAGGCCGTCGACGAGGTCGCCGGTGGTCACGAACGAGTCGCCGGAACGCATGCCGCCGAGCACCGCCGACGGCGTGTTGTTCGCGGCGAACGTCCAGGTCTTGTTGTACTGGCCGGGATAGAAGCCGAAGTACTGGATGCCGATCGTGTTGCCGGCGGCGTCCTTGAAGCTCTTGCTGTACTTGTAGAACTCGCTGTCATTGAAGATCCAGAAGTGGCGGCCTTCGCCGAGGAGTGAGTCCCACACGCCGCCCACCTGAGCGGTCATGTAGTCGGCGCCGCCGTAGGTGCGCGCCTTGGCGGTCATCGCCGCGTCGGCCGTCGCGGCCGTGCCGACGGTACCGTCGGCGTTGATGTACGAGCCGTAGCCGCCGCGCGCGTAGTCAGACTGGCGGCCGGGGATGGCCTGCATGCCGAAGGCCACGTCCGGCGCCGCGTCATTCATCTGGCGGAAGTCGCCGACGTGCCAGAGGTTGTTCATCGAAGGATGAGCGACGATCGCGTACGCCTGCGTCCCGAAGAGATCCTCGAGATACTGGACGCCGGTGATCGTGTTGTCCACGCCGGCCGAGGCCGCGGCATTCGCGTTCAGCTTGCTGAACGGCCCGGCCGGAACGTCGGTGACGGTGATCTTGGTGGCCATGGTGCCGCCGCCCGAGGCCGCGAGGCCGGCGCTGGCGGCCGTGTAGGTGAACGTGGTGGCGGTGGGGACCCCGGTGACCGTGAAGGTGCCGTTGTACCCGTCCACTGCGACGCCGGCGATGGTCACGGAGTTGCCGACGGTGAGGTTGTGGTCCGTGGTGGTGGTGATGGTGGCCGTGGTGCCCGCCTCGGCAGCGCCGGCGGGCGCGTCTGCGATGATCGTCGTGATGGTGTCGACGTGAGTGACGGCCTTGGTACCCTCGTTGGCGCGGCTCAGGTCGGTGTCCTTGGTGTCGAACCGATACTCGAAGTTGCTGACGCCCGACGGCTCGTTGCCGCCGCCGACCATGCCGACGTTCACCTGCTCATGATTGGGGGCGTTCCACAGCAGGCCCTGGAAGACCGACTGCTGCGGGAACTCCTCGCGCTGGTCGGCGATGATCGGGAACGAGTAGTTCGCGAGCGTGACCCAGCGCCAGACCGGAAGGACGAACGGCACTGCAGTCGGGTCCGCGGCGGAGGTCCCGCCGGGCTCCGAGTTGGCGAGGTAGTTGAGACCGTAGACACCGAAGCCCTGATGGTCGACTTCCACCTGGGACAGGTTGCCGTCGGTGAGGTTCGTGTGCGTCTCCATGTCGCCCGCGAGCCAGATACCGCTTGCGGTCCTGGCGCTCGCGGCCGCGGCGGTCGCGAGCAAGACGACGGCGAGGACCACGGCCAATACGGCCGAGCGCCTCGCCATCTGTGTCCGTGGTCTCCTCATAGTCTGCGTGCTCCTTTCGCAACAAGTCTCTCTGTCGGCAAGCGATGCCCACATTCCCAGACACGCGACGCCGGGTCGGCGGCGCGCCAACCTCAGGATCCCGGGCCTGAGGGTCGAGCCATTGGAGTGCGTACGGCGCCCGGCCGCGCCGAGGAAGCGATGGTGCGCGGCCGCGGGACCGCATAGGCGGAGACGGCCAGCGTGAGCACAGTCGCCACGGCGACGAGAAACGCTCCCGCAGCGAGGCACCGGCGCAGCCGGCGCTCGCGTGCCACTTCGGCCGAGCGTCGCCGCGCCGCCGCGCTGGCGGCGAGCCGTTCCTTCACGTGGTCGGGCGAAAGCGGTACTTCGAGCATCTCGGCGCGTCCTCCGGTGGGTGCCCAGGTGGCACGCTCCCTGCATGCCGGAGACCAGTATCACTGCGCTGTGTGTGCGACCGATGAGGAGCGCGTGTGACGGCCGAGAACTTGCCGTGAGCGCGGGGTCAGAGGCGCGCGAGAAGCGCGCTACGGCGCTCAGGCCAGGATGGCCTCGTAAACCGCGCGCCATTCGCCGAGGTCCTCGACGACGTGATCCGGGGCGTGCGCGGCGAGCTCGGCGACGGTGTGCTTGCCGGTGGCGACGGCGATCGCCTTGACGCCGAGGGCCGCGCCGCACTCCACGTCGGCCGGGGTGTCGCCGATGATGATGATCTCCTTGCCGGCGTAGCGGCGGCCGGTGAGCCGCTCGGCGCGCGCCACGGCCACCGGCGGGAGCTCCGACCGGTACGCCGAGTCGGAGCCGAAGGCGCCGACCTTGAACAGCGGGTACAGCCCGGTCGGCAGCAGCTTGATGCGGGCGCCCTCGCGCACGTTGCCGGTCAGCAGGCCGACGACGGCGCGGCGGTCCGCTGCCAGCGCCGTCACCAGCTCCCTGACGCCGGGGAGCACCTCGATGTGACCCCGTGCGACCTCTCCGGCGAGCAACTCCAGGTAGCGCTCGATGCAGGCGCCGGTGAGCGCATCGATCATGTCGTCCGGCGCGCCCAGCTGCTCGGCCAGGTCGTGGACCACCTGCGGCTGCGTCTCGCCCTCGTAGCGGCCGACGATCGCCTCGGGGTCGCCGGCGCCCCACAGGTCGGCGAGGTCGCGGATGATGCCCGGGTCCGTGCGCCCGTGAAACGTGTAGCCGCCGAGATCGCCCTCGACCCCATAGATCTCGCGGATGGCGCCGACGATGGCGCGGCCGCCGGCGCCGTGCGCGTCGATCAGCGTGCAGTCGATGTCAAAGAGGACGAGGCGTTCCACAGCCGAGGAGTATAGGACCCTGCGATGCCCCACCAAAGCGAGGGGG
>Ga0316226_1001596_pt1 | contig 23651 bp, 17 predicted proteins | sample TBH18017metaG_FD_206009 | JGI IMG/M metagenome (GOLD analysis project Ga0316226, IMG submission 206009) | Freshwater microbial communities from Trout Bog Lake, Wisconsin, USA - TBH18017 | ecosystem: Environmental > Aquatic > Freshwater > Lake > Hypolimnion/Profundal zone | place: USA: Wisconsin...
CATCGAGTGCGGCTTTGAGCGCACCGGCGAGCTCGAGATCGCCAGCTTCCAGTGGCAGCTGGACGGCCTGCGCGAGGTGCGCGAGGAGCACGAGCGCGACGGCATCCCGCACACGTGGCTCGACGGCGAGGAGCTGCGCGCCGAGATCCACTCGGCGACCTATCTCGGCGGGCTCTGGCACCACGACTCGGCGATCCTCGACCCCGCGCGCCTCGCGTGGGGCTTGGCGCGCGCCTGCCGCGAGCGCGGCGTGCGCTTCTACGAGCACACGCCGGTCGCCGGGCTCTCGCGTGCCGGCGACGGGGTGGAGCTGCGCACGGCGTGGGGCGCGCTGCGCGCGCGCCGCGCCGTGCTCGCCACCAACGCCTTCCCGCCGCTGCTCAAGCGGCTCCGCTACCACATCGTCCCCGTCTACGACTACGCGCTGATGACGGAGCCGCTCAGTGCGGAGCAGCTCGAGGCGGTCGGCTGGGGCCGGCGCCAGGCGCTCTCCGACGCCGGCTACATGTTCCACTACTACCGGCTCACCGAGGACCAGCGCATCCTGTGGGGCGGCTGGGATGCGATGTACTACCGCGGCCGCCACATCACGGCCGAGCAGGAGGACCGGCCGGACCTGTTCGCCAAGCTCGCCGGCCACTTCTTTCACACCTTCCCGCAGCTGAGCGGCCTGCGCTTCACGCACCGCTGGTCCGGCGTCATCGACACCTGCTCGCGCTTCTGCCAGTTCTGGGGCACGGCCTTCGACGGCCGCGTCTCCTACGTGCTCGGCTACACCGGCCTCGGCGTCGCCGCCTCGCGCTTCGGCGCCCGCGTCGCGCTCGACCTCGCCGCCGGCCGGCGCACCGAGCTCACCGAGCTCGAGTTCGTGCGCCGCCGGCCGCTGCCGTTCCCGCCGGAGCCGCTGCTCTACCCGCTCATCGAGGTGACGCGGCGCTCCACCGAGCACGCCGAGCTTCACGACGGGCGCCGCAACGCCTGGCTGCGCGCGCTCGACCGCTTCGGCCTCGGGTTCGATTCGTAGCGCGGCCGCCGAGCCGATACAGTGGCCGCGACAGGTATCGGACGGCCGCCGGCGCGGCGAGGGGAGAGGCGATGAAGCGCGACGAGCGGGCCAGGATCCGCCGCCGGGAGATGCTCGCCGCCTACTACGAGACCCTCCTCGACGAAGGCCTGCAGGGCGCGTCGGTCGCCCGGATCGCGCGCCGCATCGACGTGCCCCCGAGTCTCCTCATCCACTACTTCGGCACCAAAGAACAGATGACCATCGAGCTGGTGGACTACCTGCTCGAGCGGTTCCACGACTCGTTCGTCGTCTCGCTGGAAGGCGTCGACGACCCCTTGGAGCGCCTGCGTGCGGTCGTCGACGCCCTGTTCAGCGTGGAGTACCACCAGTTGCTCGACGACCGGGCCTTCTACGCCCTCTTTTACGTGAGTCTCACGCATCCGACGGTGCGGCGCGCCTTCGCGCGCGTGTACGAGGAGTCGCTGGCCATCGTCGAAGAGACGCTGCTGGAGTGCATGGACAACGGCCTCATCCCCGAGGACGATGCGCACGAGCTGGCGGTCACGCTCAAGGCCCTCGAAGAGGGCTACGCCTTCCTGATCGGCGGCGGCGCCGACGAGGAAGCCAAGGCCGAGATCGGCAGCGCGCTGCGCAAGCGCGCGCTGCAGCTGCTCGGCCTCCCCGCCGACATCTGACCGCCGCCGTGCCGCTCGCCTGAGGCCCACCCGCCTCGGGACGCTCTGCGGGGGCCTTCGGCGCACACCGGCGAAGTTCAAGATGGCGAGCGCCGTTGCCGAAAAAGAGAACACATCGTGGGCTTCTCCGCAGGAGGCCCACGCCGGGCGAGTCGCACGGTGCGGCGCCCGGTCGGGGAGCGGAGGTCGGCTCGTGAAACGCAGGTCCGTGTTCATCGTGCTCGTGCTGGCGGCACTTGGTCTGGCCGTCGGCCTGTCGGGGTGCGGCGGGTCGAGCTCCTCGTCGGCATCGCCGACGCCCACCGCCAGTCCGACCGCCGCCCAGACCGTCAAGGTCGACGCGCCGATCGTGCCGGCGGCGGTCGACCTCAAGGTCGGCGACAAACTGGTCGTCGTGCTCAACAGCAATGCCAGCACCGGCTACCTGTGGTCGGCCTCCGGCATGAACACGGTCTCCATTTTGCAGCAGGTCGGCAAGGCCGTGGTCACATCGGGCGGCGGCAGCGGCCTCGTCGGCGCGCCGGGCAAGACGAAGTTCATCTTCAGCGCCGTCAAGACGGGCACCGACCAGCTCGAGTTCTGGTACGCGCGGCCTTCGGACCCGGCCAGCCCGGGCGCCGCGTACGCCCTCGTGGTCAACGTAGCCAAGGGGCACCTGCCCCAGACCGTGAATGCGGGTGAGGACTACACCGCCGAGACGGCGCAGCTGCGCACCGGCGACACGCTTCAGGTGACGATCCGGCACGCGAGCTACTCGGGCAAGGCGACGTGGAAGACGGTCGCCGGCTCCACGCCGCTGCTCAAGTCCACCGGGCCGCAGAAGTTCTCCACCGCGAGCGACGGCACCGTGACCATGGAGTTCGCCGCCAAAGGCACCGGCAACGGCACACTGGTGCTCGTCAACCAGCCCGCCGGCGAGCCGCCGTTGCAAACGTACTCCCTGCCCGTGATCGTCAAGCAGGGCGCAAAGCCGATCACCTACCAGGTGAACCAGAACGACGCCGGCGAGACCTTCTCCGCCAAGGTCGGCGACCTGATCCAGGTCGCTTTGCCGGAGCAGCCCTCCACCGATTTCGCGTGGCAGTGGGTGACGCCCAAGAGCAGCATCATCCAGCAGGTCGGCAAGCCGAAGTTCGTTACCAGCGCCAACGTGGTCGGCGCCAAGGGCAAGATGGTGTGGACCTTCCAGGTCGTCGGCCAGGGCACCGCGTCGATGATCGCCGACTACAATCAGATCCCGGCGCAGGCGACGCCGATCGACAGCTTCCAGTTCACCGTCGCAGCGAAGGGTGGGGCTCCCAAGGTCGTCCAGGCCGTAGACTCGTACCCGGCCAACACGGTGTTCCTGACGGCGGGCGACAAGGTGGCCGTCGACCTGCCTGCGGGCGCTGGAGTGTGGAAGCCTCAGGGTGCCTGGACCGTGCTGCCGGCGTCGGTCGGGGTGATGAACTCCGGCCGGATCACGGTGACCTACACCGCCAAGGCCGCCGGGATCGCGATCCCGCTGCTGCTCGCCAAGGCTCCCACCGGCCTGCCGAGCCAGGCCTACGCGTTCACGGCGCAGATCTCCGCCAGCACCGCCAAGACGGTGACCGCCGCTGAGCACCAGGTCGCCAAGGCGATCGACGTGAGCGTGGGGCAGACCTTCGACGTCACGCTCCCGGGCAGCCCCACGAGCGGCTACATGTGGGCGACCGACACGTTCGCGCAGACCGGCATCGTCGAGCAGGTCGGCCAGCCGACGATCGTCGACAAGGCCGGCGCCGGCGGCGCCGCGATGGGTGACGCCGGGACCGTGACGATGCACTACAAGGCGGTCGGCGCGGGCTCCGTGCCGCTCGTCATCCTGTACGAGACGCCGGGCACCGACCTGCCGGCGAACGGCATCTGGATGACGATGGTGAACGTGAAGTAGGGAGCCGGCGGACGGCGCAGGGCCGTCTGAGAGCTACGAACACAGCGGGGCGGCCGGCGCAAGCCGGCCGCCCCGTCAGTTGAGTCCGAAGCGGTGCATGTCGGCCTCGCCGGCGCCGAAGTAGTGCGCCGTCTCGTGCAGCACTGTGATCCGGATCTGCTCGGCGAGGTCCTCTTCGTCCACGGCCTCGCGTTCGAGGTTTCGCTGGAAGAGGTGGATCAGGCCGGTCTCGGGCCCCGGCCCGAGCGCCGACTGGTCGGGCATCGCGATGCCGTGGAAGAGTCCGAGCGTGCGCGGGTCGAGGCCCTCGAGGATGAGGGCTTCCGAGGGCCGCTCGTCGACGAGGATCGGAACGTTGCGCAGGCGCTCGAGGACCTCCGGAGGCAGTTCCTCGAGCGCGTCGGCGGCGATCCTCTCGAAGCGCGCCGGGCTGATGACCGGCTCGGGCTCGTCGTTGGCCGCGTCGAGGCGGAGCACGGCGAGCCACTCCTTGAGCATGCCTTTGCGGTCGTCCTTGTCCTCGCAGGCTTGCCCGAGGATGTGGCGCGCGTCGGCTTCGTCGAGCGGGTCGAGCTCCCAGTCGGCGAGCAGCTCGCGCAGGAGGCGGGCTGCCTCAGCGGGCTCGCCGAACTCGAGATAGACCTCGGCCGAGCCGATCCACGGCTCCGGGTCGTCCGGCTCGGCGTCGCTCCAGCGGCGGTACGCCTCGAGCGCGTCCTGCGGCCGCTCGTCGGCGACCGCCAGCTCGGCTTCGACCTCGAGCACGGCGGGGTCGTCGGGCGCGACGTCGCGGGCCTGCGCGAGTTCCCGAGCAGCGGCCTCGAGGTCGCCCTCGCCGAGCGCATCCCAGGCGTCGTCCAGATGGCCCTGTGTCTCGGGATCGAGTTTGGAGTCGTCGTCCACGGTGCTCACTATACCCTCGCGAGCACGGCGCGCGGCATCGCGTTGCAGGCACCCGCCGCTGGTCGCGCGGGCATGCCGAGATCGTCATCCCAAATGGGCGCGTTGGCGAGTAAGATGGGGCTTGGGAGTCGGTCTTGTTCATGGCGGCAAGGAGGCGGCATGAGCGACGCATATCGTCCAAGGAATCCTCGCGCCAAGCTGCGTGAGGTGGCCGGCAAGTGGGTGTCGGCGATGCGCGTGGCCGGCCGGGCGCCCAACAGGAGCATCGTCTTCGGGCAGACGCAGACCGCCACAGAGCCGGCCCAGATCAGCGGTTTCCTCCTCGACGATCGGCGTCCCGACGGCGACGGCCGGCGCTACCTCGTGCTCGAGGACGGTGACGTGCTGTTCGCGCCCGAGGAGCGCTGGCTGCCGGAGCCGGACGACCACCTCGTGACGCTCCTCGCCAAGGCCCTTGCCGATGCCCGCATGGGTGGCTCGGGCTGGCTCGCCGAGGGCGAGGACTTCGTGGAGCAGGTCCCGGACCGGCGCGGCGAGCGACTCCCGCACGAGGGGCCCGACCGCCGCCGCATGCACTGACGGCGGTCGCGGGCTGCGCGTCGGTCCGGGCCCGCGCGTTGTGGTAGCTTTGATGGCGTGAAGCACCGCTCGTCGCAGCACCCCGGCGTCACGCCCGAATCCCCGCCTGAGGCCGAAGCACGCGCGAAACCGGCCGCCACAGGCGGGCCGGCGCCGTCGGACCATCCGCTGTTCCTCGGCGTCGACCTCGGCAAGGTCACCACCTCGATCGCCCTCGGCGAGCTGGCGGACGACGGCAGCCTCCACGTGGTGCGGACGGCCGCCGAGCGCCACCTCGGGGAGCCGCTCGGCCCGTTCCTCGCGTTCTACCGGAGCATCGCTCACGAGCGCCTTGCGGGGATCGCCGCCACGGGCCTGCACGGTGAGCGCGTCGGCGAGCCGGCGTTCAGCGGTCTGCCCGAGGAGATCGCCCAGGAGCTGGCCGCCGCCTGGCTGTACCCGGACGGGCCACTCAACGTCGTGCGCGTGGGCGGCGGCGGCTACTCCGTGCTCACGCGCGACGCCCGCGGGCACGTGAGCTACGAAGCCAACGAGCGCTGTTCGGCCGGCACTGGCGAGACGGTGGAAGGCCTCTGCGCTCGCCTCGGCCGCTCGCTGGAGGAGGCCGTGTCGCTCGCCGGGCAGAGCCCGGACGGCGTCACGGTCACGAGCCGCTGCGCGGTGTTCGCCAAGAGCGAGCTCACGCACTTCGCCAACCAGGGCGAGTCGCACGCACGCATCTTCAACGGCCTTTTCGCCGGCGTGGCGCGCAACGTGCACAGCCTCTACGACAAGAGCAAGGTCGACGGACCGGTGGTGCTCGTCGGCCACGGGGCGCTGATCGCGCCCATCGCCGACGGGGTGGCGCGGCTCAGCTCGGCGCCGCTGAGCGTGGCGCCGGAGGCGGGCGTGTTCGAGGCGCTCGGCGCCCTTCGGTACGCCGCCGGCGACATCGCGACCGTGGACCGGCCGACGACCTCCGACCGCCTCGCGGCCGCGCATCCGGCCGCGGCCGGCGGCCCCTCGCGCGCGGCGGCGTTCCCGGCGGATCCCGAAGAGCTCGTGCGTCCGGCGCGCAGCCGGGTGGCGCGGCTACGGCCGGCGCGCGAAGGGCCGGGCTCCGTGGTGCGGCTCGTAGAGCAGCACGACGAGCTGCCCGGTCCGGACGCGCCTGCCGTCCTCGGCCTTGATCTCGGCTCCACCGGCTCCAAGGCAGCGTTGCTCGATCTCGCCTCCGGGGTCATCCTCGCCAGCGTCTACCGGCGCACCGAGGGCAACCCCGTCGAGGCGGCGCAGGCGCTGGTCGCCGAGGTGGGGGAGATGGCGCCCAACCCGGTCGTCGCCGTGGGCATCACCGGCTCCGGGCGCGACGCCGCCGCTACGGTCTTCCGCGCCGCGTATCCCTCGCTCGAGGGGCGACTCACCGTGCAGAACGAGATCGTCGCGCACGCCGTGGCGGCCGCCCGGCTGGACCCGGACGGCGGCCGCAGCCTCTCGATCGTCGAGATCGGCGGTCAGGACGCCAAGTTCATCAACGTCGAGGGCGGCCGCGTTGTGGACGCCGACATGAACCGTGTGTGCAGCGCCGGCACCGGCTCGTTCCTCGAAGAGCAGGCGATCGCGCACGGCGTCGACGACATCGCCGAGTTCGGGCTGCTCGCCGCCAAGAGCGACGGCCCGCCGGACCTCGGCCAGACGTGCACCGTGTTCGTCGCCGACGTCGCGGCCGAGGCGCTCAGCGACGGCTACACTCATGAGGACATCTTTGCCGGTCTTCAGCACTCCGTGGTGCGCAACTATCGCAGCCGCGTGATGGGCCAGCGGCGCCTGCTCGGCCGCGTCTTCTTCCAGGGCAAGCCAGCGACCGACCCCGCGCTGGCGCGGACCCTCGCCGCCGTGCTCGAGCGCGAGGTGTACGTGCCGGCCGACCCGGGCGCGATGGGCGCCGTCGGCATCGCGCTGCTCGCGGGGGAGGCGATCGGCGCCACGTCGGCTGCCGGCCGGACTCGCGGGTCGCGCGCGGCCGCATCGGTCGCCATGGCTCCCGAGCCCATCGACCTCTCCCGCGTGCTCGAGGCGCGCGTCGCCGGGCGTCGCGAGTTCCAGTGCAAGGACCGCGACTGCCTCAACCTTTGCCGTCTGGAGCTCGCCGAGATCGACGTCGGCGGCGAGCGCGAGAAGATCGTCAGCGGCGGCCAGTGCCCCAAGTACGACGCCGTCTCGGTCGCTGGGGAGAAGCTCCCCAAGGACGCTCCCAACCCGTATCGCGAGCGGGACGAGCTGCTGGAGATGCTGCTGGGAGAGGAGCGCCCGGCGGTCGCGCCGGCGCCCGCGCTCACGATCGGCCTGCCGTACTGCCACTACCTGATCGACACGATGCCGTTCTTCCACACGCTTCTGCACCGTCTCGGCTATGAGGTGGAAGTGTTGCGGCCGGACGCCGGCACGCTCGCCGAGGGCGACCGGCGCTGCGCCGCGCCGGGCGCCTGCGCGCCGGTCAAGCTCCTGCACGGGCTCGCCGGCGCGGACGTGGACGTGTTCTTCGCGCCGCTGTTCGTGCATCTGCCCCTGCCCAACGCCGGCGATGTCACGTACACGTGTCCGATGGCGCAGGGCGCGCCGGACATGGCGGCGCGCGCCCTGGACGTGGAAGGCTCACGCACGCGCGTCCTGCGCCCGGTGCTGTTCGACAAGGAAGGCGACGGCTTCGCCGCGGCGCGCACGCGCCGCGCTTTGCGGCGTGCGGCCGAGGCGCTGGCGAAGGCCGCCGGAGAAGCCGGCGGCCCCGCGCCCGAGGCGTTCCGCGCCGCCTACACCGCGGCGCTCGACAGCCAGCGGCGCTTCGAGGACGGGCTGCGCGAGATCGGCGTGCGCTCGCTCGCCTGGGCGCGAGCGGAGGACTACCCGGTCGTCCTCATCGCCGGCGAGACGCACGTCTTTCACGACGCCGTGCTCGACGCCGGCATCCACGAGCTGGTAGCGGCCAACGGCGGACTGCCACTCCCCGCCGATTGCTACCCCGTGCCGGACGAGATGCCCGGCTACCGCCGCGTGCACTGGGCCAGCGCCGGCCAGACGCTGCGCGCGTCGGCGGCGGGCGCCCTCGAAGGGGACGTCTTCCCGCTGCTGCTCGGCGCCTACGGCTGCGGGCCCAACTCGATGATCGAGCACCTCTTCGCCGACCTGCTCGAAGACTACCCGCACGCCGTGCTCGAGAGCGACGGCCACGGCGGCAAAGCCGGCTACGTGACGCGCGTGCAGGCGTTCCTGCACAGCGTGCGCGCCTGGCGCGCGAACGAGGCGGGCAAGCTCTCGCCCGGCCGTCTCGAGCGCTTTGACGATCCGCTGCCGCACAGCCTCGACGCCGGCTACGACCGCTTCTTCTTCGGCCACGTGGGCGGCGGCCTCGGCGAGCACCTGGCCGCCGCCATGCGCGGCGCCGGCTTCGACGCGACCTACGTCGGCAGACCGGATGCCGCCGCGCTGCGCGTCGCCGGCGCGGCCTGCTCCGGCAAGGAGTGCCTGCCCTATCAGCTGATCTGGGGCAGCTTCGCCCAGTTCCTCAGGGAAGAAGCGCCCCATCTCGAGGGCAAGCGCGCTCTCTTCCTCAGCGCCGGGAACGGCTTCCAGGCGTGTCGCGCCAACCTGTTCCCCTTCACGGAGCAGGTCTCGCTGGAGAAGCTGGGCCTGGGCGGTCAGGTCGAGGTCGCCGACTTCAGCCTCGTCACCGCCAATGTCCGGATGATGCCCGTCGCGTGGATCGCGCTCGTCGCCGTCGACCTGCTCAACATGCTGCGCTTCTATCACCTGGCGGCGGAGCTGGAGCGCGGCGCCTCCGACGCGCTCTTCGAGGAGTACTCGGGACGGCTGGTCGGGATGCTCGAGCAGCCTCGGCCGGACGCCGGCGTCGCCGGCAACGTGCGCGCGGCGTTCCGCTTCTGTGCCGAGGTCGAGGCTCTGCTCGCGGAGGCCGCCGTGCGCTTCCGCGAGCAGCCCGTCGACGGCTCGCGCGCCGCAGACCTCCGCGACATCTACCTCTGCGGCGACCTCTACCTGCGCGTCGACGAGTGGGGCAACGACGACCTGCAGCGCAAGCTCGCCGACCACGGCCTGCGCACGATCTTCGAGCCCTACGGCGCCTTCATGGAGCTGCTGGCGTTGCGCCAGATCCAGGACGACATCCCGATCACCAAGATCCCCGAGAGGGAAGCGACGCTGCGCACGATGCGCTACGTGGTGAGACGCCTGCTCAAGCCGGTCCGCGCCGAACATCCGTGGGCCTTCTGGAACGACGTGCGCGCGGTGGACCGCGAGAGCCGCCGCGTCGTGGCGCCCTACCCGTTCGGTGAGACGATCCCGGCGGTCGGCGGGGCGCTGCTCACGTGGCGCACGCAGCCGGTCGACGGCGTGGTCTCGGTCGCTCCGCGGGGGTGCGGGCCGGCCCTGATCGCTGAAGCGCAGCTTCGGCGCGAGGCCGGCCTCCCGGCCCTCTTCGTCTACAACGACGGCGACCCCATCGACGAGGCCCGGCTCGCGGGCTTCGCCTGGCGGCTCCGCAGCCGGCCCGCCCGGCGCCCACCCGCCTGACCCGCGCGCCGGCCTGACGCATCGGCGCGGCCGGCCTCTCCGCCTACCCTGCCGGCTCCGCCTGCGGCTCGCGGTCGTCCTCGGGACCGCACGTGATGACGGGCTCCTGCCCGCCTTCGGCGGCGTTGCCCTCCGGCGAGAAACCGCCGGTCGCGCCGGACTCGGCCTCGGCCATGAGCATCTCCGTCTGCTCGAGCGTCATGTGCGTCCGGCGCAGCGGCTCCTCGCGCAAGAAGAGCACGACCACGAGGCCGATGACGCCGACGATGGCGGCCAGGAAGAAGAGGTCGCTGATCGCCGTGGCCAGGCTCAGGCGCACGGCGTGCATGAACGCCTGGAAGAGCTGCTCGCCCTGGGCGCCGAACTTGGCGAACAGCTTGTGGATCTGGGAGCTCGCCTGCGTTGAGAGCAGCACTTGCGGGTTGTCGAGCGCCGCCGAGCCTTTGTACTTCTGCAGCGCTGCCGGAAGGTTGGTCTTCATGCTGGCGGCGAACTCGTTGTTCAGGATCGTCCCGAACACGGCCAGGCCGATGGTGCTGCCGATCGAGCGGAAGAACTGCAGGCCGGCCGTCACCTCGCCCAGCCGGTGCGACGGGTACTGATTCTGCACGATCACCGTGTACGCGCTCATGGCGACGCCCAGACCGAGGCCCATGATCACCATGTTGCGGACCAGCGTCATCCCGGACGTGCCGACGCCCATGCGCGAGAGCAGATAGGAGCCACCGGCTGAAAGGATCGAGCCGACGATGACGATGATCCTGTACTTGCCGGTGCGCGAGAGGATCTGCCCGGCGCCGATGCTGGTGACGATCGCCCCCATCATGAGCGGCATCAGGATGATGCCGGAGTTGGTCGCCGACTTGCCGAGCACGCCCTGTACGTACAGCGGCAGGAACATGATGGCGCCGAACATCGCCGCCGACGTGAGCGCCGAGGCCACCGCCGAGACGGTGAAGATGCTGTTCTGGAACAGCCGCGGATTGATCACGGGCTCCGCGGCGCGCATCTCCCTGAGGAAGAACGTCACCCACATCACCAGCGAGAAGGCGAACATGCCGATGATCTCCGGCGACGTCCACGCGTAGGTGTTGCCGCCCCAGCTGAGGCCGAGGAGCAGCGGTACGGCGGCGGCGACGAGCAGGGTCGAGCCGATGTAGTCGATGCGGTGCTTGCGCAGGCTCACGTGGGCGGGCAGCGCATAGGCCGCGAAGATCAGGGCGAGGATGCCGACCGGGACGTTGACGTAGAACGTCCAGCGCCAGCCGAGGCTGCTGTCGGTGATCCAGCCGCCGATCAGCGGGCCGATGATCGTGGCGACGCCCCACACGCTCATGAGCACGCCGGTCCACCTGGCCCGTTGGGCCGGCGGGAAGATGTCGCCGATGATCGCCTGCGAGATCGGCATCATGGCGCCGGCTCCCAGGCCCTGGAAGGCGCGGAAGAGGATCAGCTCGGTCATGCTGTGGCTCTGGCCACAGAGCACCGAGCCGGTGATGAAGATCGCCATACCGAGGATGAAGAAGCGCTTGCGGCCGTAGGCGTCGCTGAGCTTGCCCCAGATCGGCATCGATGCCGTTGAGGCGAGCAGGTAGCCGGTGGCGACCCAGGCGTAGTGCTGGAGCCCGTTGAGGCTGGCGATGATACGCGGCATCGCCGTGCCGACCACGGTCTGGTCGAGCGCCGAGAGCAGCATGCCGAGCATGACGGCGGCGATGACGAAGCCGATGCGCCGCCGGCTCAGGGTGTCGCCCCACGGCTGCGGGACGGGGTGGTTCAGGGTCTCTGCGCGGACCTCAGCCACGGGGTACCTCCGCGACCGCTGTCGCGTTCGTCGAGTCGTCCGGCGCCGGACTCCCGGCGGCGATGCGCATGAGGCCGCGGAACCCGCGCGTCAGCCCATCGAGCTCCTCGTCGGTCAGCGCGCCGAGCCAGGCGAGGATGTGCTCCTCGCGTCCCTGGCGCAGGCGCGCCGCGAGCTCCTCGGCCGCCGCCGTGGCTGTGACCAGCGTGCGGCGGCGGTCCTGCGGGTCGCGCTCGCGGACGGCCAGGCCGAGTTCCTCGAGTTTGTCCACCAGGAGGCTCGCGGCCGGCTCGCTGATGCCGAGGCGCCGGCCGAGCTCGCCGACGGGCTGCGGGCCGTTGATGGTCAGCGTGGCCATGGCCTTGAACTGACCCATCGTGAGCTCGAGGGACAGGAGCTCGGGACCGGCGCTGCGGTTGAGCGCGGCGAAGACCTCGTGCGCCGCATCGTGGCAGTCTGCCAGCAGATGGGCGCGCGCGTCTGCGGCGTGGGCGGACTTGGGCAAAGCGGACCTCCGGCGGCCGGCGGGACGGCCGATTCCATTTATAGAATGTATGTAGTGTACGGATGGAATCGGCAGGTGGCAACCGGCGCTCGATCTCCCGCCGCGTGCGTCCGGGTGCCCGGCCCGGCCCCCGCGCGTATCATCAGCGCACCGATGAGCACCTCGTCCGCAAAGAGCCCGTGGGTCCGGCTGGCCGTCGTCGCCGCCTGGGCCATCGCCTTTGCGCTCGTCGAGGCGATGGTCGTCGTCTATCTGCGGCGGATCTTCGCGCTGCAGTTCCATCTCGTCTACCACGTCGGCGACTTCCACTTCCCGCGCCCTTATCTGCACTACGAGCAGGCGCGTGAGGCGGCGACGATGGTGATGCTCCTCGCCGTCGGCTCCCTTGCCGGTCGCACCTGGTGGCAACGCTTTGCGTACTGGCTCCTCGCCTTCGGCGTGTGGGACGTCTTCTACTACGTGTGGCTCTACGTCTACCTGCGCTGGCCGTCGTCGCCGGGGACGCGGGACCTCCTGTTCCTGCTCCCCCGTGAGTGGTGGGCGCCGGTTTGGGAGCCGGTGCTCGCCTCCGCCGTCTTCGTGGCCGTGGCGGTGCTGATCCTGGCTCGCACCCGGCGCGCCTGAGGCGGGCTGATACACTCGCGGCGATGACCTCCGCAGGAACCTTCGCCGCTGAGCTCTGGCCTCCCGAGGCCATCGAAGCTATCCGCGCCGCCTCTCTCGCTCTGCTCGCGCGCGCCGGCGTGCGCGTGGACTCGCCGGCCGCGGCGGATCTTCTCGTCGAGGCCGGCTGCGCACGCGGCCCGCAGGACCGCGTGCTGATGCCGGCGCCTGTCGTCCTCGCCGCGCTCGAGTCCTGCCCTCGCGCCTTCACGCTGCTGGCGCGCGACCCGGCGCGCGACCTGCTCATGGACCCTGACCCGGGCCCTATCTACGTCCACAACATGGGTGAGGCGCCCGATGTGGCCGACGCGCGCACCGGCGAGTCGCGCCGAGCCACCGTGCGCGACCAGGTCCTGGCGGCGCGCGTCATGCACCACGGCCGCTACCCGGACAGCATCAACCCGCTGGTCTCCCCTTCGGACGTGCCCGCCGAGCTTCACCCTCTGTACTCGTACCTCGCGATCCACGCCGAGACAGACAAGCACGTCGGCGGGCCCGGCCTCGACTTCCCCTGGCAGGCGCGGTACCTCGCGGAGATGTCCGAGGCCGTGGCCGGTGCACGTACGGCCGCCGCGGCTGCGAGCGGCGTCGCGCCGCCCGCCCGGGCCGCATCGCCGCGCGAAGCCGCGCCGCCCGCCTGCGCCCTCGACATGGGCTTCTCGCCGGTCAGCCCGCTGCACCTCGGGCCCGGCGTGAGCGACGCCATCGTCGAGGCCGCGCGCCTCGGCATGGCGGTGCAGTTGCTCACCAATCCCGTAGCCGGCACCACTGCGCCGGCCTCCATCGCTGCGGCGCTGGCGCAGCAGGACGCCGAGGTGCTGGCCGGCGTCGTGCTCGTGCAAGCCGCTGCGCCGGGCGCGCCCTGCAGCTACGGCGCGCGCCTTTCGGCGGCCGATCCGCGCACCGGCACGCTGCTCTGCGGCGCCGGCCAGTGGGCGCTCGCCTCCGCCGGCGCGACGCTGCTCGCCCGCCGGCACGGCCTTGCCTGCGACTGCTACGGCCCGGACACCTCCGCGAAACTGCTCGACATGCAGGCCGGCTACCAGCAGGCGATCCCCACGCTCGCGGGCGCCTTGGCGCGGCCGCGCTTCCTGTCGGGCATCGGCGCGTGGGGCGACACCACGACCTGCCTCGAACTGCTGGTGATCGACGACGCGATCTTCCGCGCGGCGCTGGCGGCGCTGGAACCGCCCGATTGGGACGCGGACGCCCTCGACGTCGACGCCATCATCGAGGGTGTGACCGGCACGGCGGGTCACCTCGGCACCCGGCACACGCGGCGCTGGCTGAGGCGCGTGCGGGCGGCCGAGGACCTGAGCTTCCGCGGCGGCGGCGGCGAGTGGGCCGCCGCCGGGCGGCCGGATGTGGTGGACCGCGCCCGGGCGCGCGTGGCGGAGCTGGTCGCGCGCCCGCCGGTAGGTCTGCCCGCAGACGTCGAGGCGGAGCTGTGCCGCCTCATCGACGCCGCGGCGACACGACTCGGCATCACCGGTCACCCTGACCCTCGCCGTCTGCTCGCCGAGGCGCAGGCCACGGCCTAGTACCGCCGCCGCGCGGCCGAAGCTCAGTCGTCGTGCGGCTCCGCGGCTGGCTCGACCGGCTGCGTCGCAGCACTTGCCGCCCTACAACGCCTGCTCCGGCCTTTCGCCGCGCAGCTCGCCAAAGAGCGGTTCGGCCGGTTCGGCCTCCTCTTCCGCCCGGCCTCGGCCGGTCCCGCTCCGGCGCAGCAGCGGGAACAGCGCTGCGCCGAGCAGCCCGGCGGCCGCGATCACCGCGAATGCTCCCCGGCCGCCCAGCTGCGCCATCGCCCAGCCGCCGAGCAGCGGTCCCAGGGCGTAGCCGCCCATGTACACCAGCGTCCACATGCCCATGTAGCGGCCGCGCAGGTGCGCGGGCGACAGGTTCGAGACCACCGTGGACGAGATCGGGATGAGCAGCACGATGCCGAGGCAGATGAGGAACATGCACGCGTAGGTGGCGGGGTAGGGCACGAAAGCCGCTGCGCCCATCCCAGCGCCGATGAAGAGCGCCGACAGCGACATGAGCCACATGTGGTCGTACCTGCTGAAGAGCCTGATCACCGGGTACTGGAGCGTGGCCATGGCGACGCCGTACACGACCATGAGCAGCGCCCACTGCTGAGCCGAGACGCCGTGCAGGTCGCCCAGCATGATCGGCATGGTCACCCAGATCTGGCCGAAGCCGAACAGCGGCAGCAGAGCGATCAGGCAGAACGCCACCATGCGCCGATCGTGCAGCACGAGGCGATAGCCGGCGAAAGCCGCGGCGACCGACAGGCGCTTCGTCTCCGGCGGTCGTGTCTCGCGCAGGAGTGTCAGGACCAGGACCAGGCAGAGGCCGCAGACCGCGCCGGCGGCGAGGAACGGCAGGCGGAAGGTCGGGTCCAGGGCGATCAGCGGGGCGGCCGCAAGCGGCCCGAGGGTGATACCGGCGTTGAGCGCCACGCGCGAGATGCTGAACGCCTCCGCGCGGCGAGATAGCGGGGTGAGATCGGCGATCATCGCATTGCTCGCGGTGATGAACTGGGCCCAGCCGAACGCCGCCTCGAAGGCGATGAGCGCCACGACGAGCCAGAGCTGGTGGGTGAGGCCCAAGCCGATGTAGAGCGTCATGCTCCCGGCGATGCCGACGGCGAGTACCGGGCGGCGACCGTAGCGGTCGCACAGGGCGCCGCCCACCACCTGCATCGGCAGCGTCGCGAACATCGTGATGCCGACGATCAGGCCGATGGCGGTGACCGACACGCCGAGGACGTCGCGCATGTAGATCGTCTCGAACGGATAGCACATCTCCACGCCGATGAGGTACACGAAGGTGCCTGCGGCGAGCATCCAGAACTGGCGCGGTAGCGTCCTCAGCTCGGTGACGATCCGCGATGTGCGACCCGGTGGCACGGAACATCCCCTCCCGTCCGTTCACGTGCGCTCATGCTATCGGGCACCTCTGCGCCCGGCGACCGCAGCGAGTGGCCGAGCCGTCGCGCCGCCGGCCGCTGGGCGGCCACGACACGGACCGCTTCACCGGCCTTGCCGCCGACATCGCTTCACGGCCGGCGGTTCTCCCCGCGTCGCGCCGGGTACCACTGCCTCAACGCCAGCGACCCGAGGAGCCACCATGCCTGCCCAGCCTCGCGCTGTGGAGCGCGTCATCGATCCCACGCCGGTCATCGAAGGCGCCGGCGTGCGCCTGCGGCGCAGCATCGCCACGGCCACGCTCGACTACCTCGATCCCTTCCTCCTGCTCGACAACTTCGAGTCCAGTGACCCGGACGACTACCTGGCCGGGTTCCCGTGGCATCCCCACCGCGGCATCGAGACGGTGACCTACATGCTCGCCGGCGAGGTCGACCACCGCGACAGCATCGGCAACGCGGGCGCCATCGGCGCCGGCGACGTCCAGTGGATGACCGCCGGCGGCGGCATCATGCACGAGGAGATGCCGCGGCCGGACGGCGACGGCCTCATGGGCGGCTTCCAGCTTTGGGTGAACCTGCCGGCGGAGCTCAAGATGACGCAGCCTCGGTATCAGGACCTGCGCGCTGCCCAGATCCCGGAGGTGAGGCGCGACGACGGCACCGTGATCCGCGTCGTCGCCGGCGAGGTCGACGGCGTCGCCGGCGCGGTCACGGAGATCTACGCCGAGCCTGAGTACCTCGACGTCTCGCTGCCGCCCGGCGCCCGCTTCGTCCAGCCGGTCCCGCGCGGTCACTCGGCCTTCGCGTATGCGTTCCGGGGCGAAGGCCGCTTCGGCGCCGGCGGCGACCCCGGTCGCCGGGGCGACCTCGACGGTGCTCTGCTGCACGCTCCCCAACTGGCCGTGTTCGGCGACGGCGACGAGGTGCGGGTGGAGGCCGACGGCAGTGCGGTGCGCTTCCTGCTCGTGAGCGGCAGGCCGCTGGGCGAGCCCATCGCCCGCTACGGTCCGTTCGTGATGAACACGCGCGAGGAGCTCCAGTTCGCCCTGAAGGACCTGCAGGACGACAGCTTCGTGTGGCGCGACGACCCGGAGTGGGCGCGTGTGCGCCGCACGTGGTCGCCGGAAACGTTCAGCCGCTGAGGCGGCGCGATCGGTCGGGGGCCGGCTCGACGCGCCTCACGGTCGTCGAGCCGGCGCACCGGCGCTCCGCGCCGCCCGGACTCACGTGGGGAAGTGGCTCCGCCAGAACGTCGTGTCGTTCTCCGAGCTCAGCTTCACGTGCCGCGGCGCGTCACCTTTCAGGTCCGCGTCGCGTTCCAGCACGATCTCCTCCACGGACGTCGGCCTGCCGGTGTCCATGCCGCCGCGCTCGATGTAGTCCTTGAAGACCAGCAGGTCATGAGTGATGTGGTGATCAAGGTCCTCGCGCGACGGCGCGACCTCGTCGTCGGGTACCTCCAGCTGGAATGCCACCCTGGTGCCCGCGCCTTCCTGCTCGAACGTCACATTGCCGCTGTCCACCGCGCTCACGCAGGCGAACTCGTCACACACCAGCTTGCGGCTTCCGTTGAGGATCCACTGGATGAAATGCTCCCAGGTCGCCTGCACTTCGGCGGGCGCCGCGTCTACTTCGATCTCACGTCGGATGGTGGCCATCACGGTCGCTCCGTTCCTCGCTCCATGTGCAGCGGAGGCTAGCCCCGCTCACTGTCGTGGAGGGAGCGTACCCGTGGGCGGAAGGCCGGGAACGTCGTGATGGAAGGCACAAGGGCGGCGCAGCCGTGCGGCCGCCGCCTGCCGCGCCACGCCGGCGTCACCATGGGGCTACGCGCGCCGCGGCCGCTCTCAGACCGTCGTCACCAGGATGCCGGCCTCGGCCAGCGCGCGCAGTTCGGCGGCGGGCGCCGAGGCTACGGTGATGAGCTCGTCGACCGCCTCCAGCGCGCAGATGCGCACGAAGGCGAGCTTGCCGATCTTCGACGCGTCGGCGACGACGATCACTCGCCGTGCCCGGCTGATGAGGACCTCGTTGGTGTGTGCCTCGATATCGTGGTAGGTCGTGAGCCCGCCGGCCACGCTGACGCCGTCGACGCCGACGATGGCCAGGTCGAGGTTCATGCCCGAGAGGGCGGCCTCGGCGATCGGCCCGACGAGCTCGTAGGACTCGCTGCGCGCCGTGCCGCCGGTGACGATGAGCTTGAGCTCCGGGCGCAGCGCGAGCTCCGCGGCGATGTTGAGCGCGTTGGTCACGACCGTGATGTCCTGGCGGCCGGCCAGTTCCCTGGCGACCTCCGTCGTCGTGGTGCCGCCGGTGAGCCCGACGGACGCGACGTCCGCGCCCACGCGGGCCGCGGCTGCGAGCGCGATGCGCCGCTTCTCCTCGCGGTGACGCCCGCCGCGATAGCGCAGCGGCAGCTCGTAGACCGTGCTGTTGGCGACGGCGCCGCCGTGGGTGCGCGTGAGCAGCCGCTGCTCTTCCAGCGTCTGGAGGTCGCGGCGGATCGACGCCGTGGAGACGTCCAGCTTGGCGGCGATCTCCGCGACGCCTACGGCGCCGTTCGCGGACAGCTCTTCGAGGATGAGACTCATGCGCTCTTCCTGCCTCATGCCGGCATCGTACCACAGGAGCTGACCGTTTCTGCACGAATCGTCATGGTTTCGCTCAGGAACCGCCACGAGAAGCCAGCGGGCGGTCTCCTCAGGTCACGCGGACGCCTCTTCCGGAGGCCTGGCGAGCAGGGGCGCTCGAGGCGAAATGCCTCGAGTTGTTGCTTTTTGATTGAATGGGCCATAGTCTCTGCACAAATGAGCAAGACGACGACAGAGATCGCGACACAACCTGACTGCTGGCGGCGCGCCGCGGAGCTGGCGACGAGCGCCTCGGCGGCGGGGCTCTTGCCCCCGGCGGGGGCCGAGCTGGCGGTCGTGGGCTGCGGCACTTCATGGTTCATGGCTCAGGCGTTCGCCGCCTTGCGCGAGGCCGCGGGGCGAGGCCGCACCGACTCGTACCCGGCCTCGGAGTTCCCACCGGCTCGCGAGTACTCACACGTGCTCGCCCTGTGCCGTTCCGGCACGACGACCGAAGTCGTCGAGCTCCTGAGAGCACTGCCTGCCGGAACGCGGTCGGTGGTCGTGAGCGCGGTACCGGATTCGCCGGCGGTGCGCGCCGCCGGCCGCGCGATCCTCCTGGACTTCGCCGACGAGGAGTCGGTCGTCCAGACCAGGTTCGCGACGACCGCGCTGGCGCTGCTGCGCGCGGCGCTCGGTGAGGACGTCGAGGCGGCGGCGCAAGACGCGGAACGCGCCCTTGCCGCGCCGCTGCCGCTCGACCCGGCCGGCGTCGAGCAGGTCACCTTCCTCGGCGGCGGCCGGACCTACGGGCTCGCCAACGAGGCGGCCCTCAAGCTGCGCGAGGCCGCCCAGTTCTGGGCGGAGTCATACCTCGCCATGGAGTATCGCCACGGCCCGATCAGCATCGCGGCGCCCGGCCGTGCGGTGTGGCCCTTCGGGCCGCTGCCGCCCGGCCTCGGCGCCCAGATCCGCGCCACCGGCGCCGAACTCGTGGACACGCACGACCTCGATCCGCTGGCCGCGCTGGTGCTGGCGCAGCGGTTCGCGGTGGCGGTGGCGGAATGCCGCGGCCTCGATCCGGACAGTCCCCGCAGCCTCACCCGCTCGGTGATCCTGCTCCCACAGGAGGTGGAGACATGAAACTCGCGCGCACTCCAGAGCGCATCCGCGTCCGCGGCGCGGCCACGCTGGTCCTGCTGGCCGCGACGGTCGCCCTCGTGCTTCTCGCCGCTCTGCTGGCGGCATGCGGCAGTTCGACCTCGACCTCGACCAGCGCCTCGCCCGGCGGCAGCGGCACCGTGACGCTGTGGCACGGCGACGTGGACGTGGAGCGCGCGGCGCTCGAGAGCATGGCCGCGCAGTACAACGGGACGAATCCTCCCTGGAAGGTGCAGACGGTCTTCTCGGGCAACAGCGACTACGCCCTGCAGAAGCTCCTCACGGCGATGGCCGGCGGCAAGGCTCCCGACATGATGTACCAGTACGGCTCGTCGCTGCCCAATCTCGCGCGTTCGCCCAAGATCGTGACTATCGGAGACCTGATCGCGAAGACGCCGAGCTACGACTGGAACGACTTCTACCCGGCGGCGCGTCTCGCGTGCACCGTCAACGGCAAGATCAAGGCCGTGCCGTCGCTGATCGACAACCTCTGCCTGGTCTACAACAAGAAGCTCTTCGACCAGGCCGGCGTGAGCTACCCGACGGCGCAGTGGACCTGGGCCGACTTCCGCGCCGCCGCCAAGAAGCTCACCAACGCGTCGGTCAAGCAGTACGGCTGGGCCTACGTCGCCGACGGCAGCGAGGACAGCGTGTGGCGCTACCTGGCCACGCTGTGGCAGGCGAACGGTGATCTGCTCAACGCCGACAACACCAAGGCCGCCTTCGACTCGCCGGCCGGCCTCGCCTCGATGACGCTGCTGCACGACATGGCGGTCGTCGACAAGTCGGTTTATCTCGACACCGGCAACGGCAACTACATGAACCTGTTCAACAACGGCAAGATCGCGATGCTGTGGACGGGCCCCTGGGACATGTCGACGATCAACAAGGACGTTCAGTACGACGTGGAGATCCTCCCCGCGGACGTGGTGCACGCCAGCATCGCCGGGCCGGACTCGTGGATCATGGTCGACAACGGCGCCGACCGCGTGCAGGGCGCGTGGAGCTTCCTGCAGTGGTTCACCTCGGCCAAGGGCCACCTGGAGTACGCCATCAAGACCGGCAACCTGCCGATCCGCGAGTCCGAGACCAAGCTCCCCGAGTACAAGCAGTACCTGGCCAAGTACCCGTACGCCAAGGTGTTCGTGGACAACCTGAACAACGTCACCAAGGCGCGCCCCAACATCCCCCAGTACCCCAAGATCTCGATCGCCCTCGGGCAGGCGGTGCAGGGCGTGCTGCTCGGCAAGCTGCAGCCGCAGCAGGCGCTCGACCAGGCAAGCCAGCAGGTCGACGCGATCCTCTCGGCGCCCATGTGATGAAGGCTTCGGGGCCACCCAGGGGAGAGGCCGGCGCGTGAGCGCGCGCGATGCCGCTGTGGCCACGCAGCGCGGCCGGCGCGCCGGCCGCTGGGACCGCGTGCTCGCCAGCGAGAGCACCACCGGCTGGCTCTTCGTCTCGCCGGCGGTGATCGTGATCGGTCTCTTCGGCGTCGCCCCCATCATCTGGTCGGTCGTGCTGTCGTTCCAGAGCAACGACCTGGTGACGCCGGCGACGTGGATAGGCCTCGCCAACTACAAGGCACTGCTTCACGACCCGATGTTCGCGGCGTCGGTGCGGCGCACGATCCTCTACACGGTCCTGTTCGTGCCGGTGGTGACGGTCGGCGCGCTGGGGCTGGCCGTGGCGCTCAACCGGCGGCTGCGCGGCATGCGCTTCTACCGCACCGCCGTGTTCGCGCCGGTGGTGACCTCCACCGTGGCCACGGCGATCATGTTCAACTGGCTGCTGGACCCGGACTTCGGCATCGTCAACGCGCTGCTGGTCAAGCTCGGCTTCTCGGCCCAGGGCTTCTTCCAGTCGCCCTCGCAGGCGCTCTACTGCATCGTCGTGATGACGGTGTGGGGCTGGCTGGGCTTCGCCGTCATCATCTTCCTGGCCGCCCTGCAGGGCGTGCCGCAGGAGCTCATGGAGGCGGCGGCGATCGACGGCGCCACGCGCTGGCGTGCCTTCCGCCGCGTGCAGCTGCCCATGCTCGGCCCCGCGACGCTGTTCCTCGTCATCTGGCTGAGCATCAACGCGCTGCAGCTCTTCGACGAGATCTATGTCACCACGCGCGGCGGCCCCCTGAGCGCGACGACCGTGGTCGTCTACTACCTGTACCAGCAGGCCTTCCAGGTCTTCCAGGCCGGCTATGCCACGGCGATCGCCTACGTGCTCTTCCTCGGCATCCTTCTGCTGACCGTCGTGCAACTGCTCATCGGCCGCAGATTCGTCCACTACCGCTCGTGAGCGCGATGCCCGGCATCCGGGGACTCAGATGAGCTTCGTCGCCGCAGAGCGCGCGGACGTACTCGACGGGGCCGGCCTTACGGCGCTGCCGGAGCCGGCCGGCCACCATCGCCGCCGCCGGCCCAGCGGCTGGCACCTGCTGCTCCTGCCGGTGGCGCTGCTCATGATCTTCCCGTTCGTCTGGCTCGTGATCACGAGCGCGTCCACGCTCGCCGAGACGCGCGTCTTCCCGCCGGCGCTGCCGGTCGGCTTCCCGGTGACGTGGATCGAGAACATGGTCCACAACTACAGCGCGGCGTGGACCCAGGCGCCCTTCGGCCGCTGGGCCCTCAACACGACGATCGTCACGACCGTCGTGGTGATCGGGAACCTCGTCTTCTGCAGCCTCGCCGGCTACGCGCTGGCGCGGCTGCGCTTCTTCGGCCGCACCGCTTTGTTCCTCGTCATCCTCGCGACGCTGATGGTGCCGTTCCAGGTCGTGATGATCCCGGTGCTGCTCATCTGCAAGCAGCTGGGGATCGTCGACACGCTGACGGCGCTGATCGCTCCCAACCTGGTCACGCCGTTCGGTATCTTCCTGCTGCGCCAGTTCTTCAAGACGCTGCCCGTGGAGATCGAGGAAGCGGCGCGGATCGACGGCGCCACGCGCCTCGGCACGCTCGTCAAGGTGCTCCTGCCCTCGATGGCGGCGCCGCTCGCCACGGTGGGCATCATGACCATGCTCTGGAGCTGGAACGACTTCCTGTGGCCGCTCATCGCGATCACGTCGCAGAACCACATGACGCTGCAGCTCGGCCTCTCGAGCTTCGTCGGCTCGCACACCACCAACTGGCCGGTGCTCATGGCCGGCACGGTGATGACGCAGGTCCCCATGCTGCTGATCTTCCTGGTCGCGCAGCGCTGGTTCGTGCAGTCCTTCGCGTCGTCCGGAGTGAAAGGGTAGGGTGCCGCGGTGGCCCAGGTGATCCTCGACAAGGTGCGCAAGGAGTTCCCCGGCAAGCCGCCGATGGTGGCGCTGGAAGGGCTCGATCTCACGATCGCCGACGGCGAGCTGCTGATCCTCGTCGGGCCGTCGGGCTGCGGCAAGACCACGGCGCTGCGCTGCGTCGCCGGCCTCGAGCAGCCCACTTCGGGGAGGATCGTCATCGGCGAGCGCGAGGTGCAGGACATGCCCTCGCGCAAGCGCGATGTGGCCATGGTGTTCCAGAACTATGCGCTGTACCCGCACCTGACCGTCTACGGCAACCTCGCCTTCGGCCTCAAGGAGCACCACGTGCCGAAGGCCGACGCCGACCGCCGGGTGCGCGACATGGCGCACGTGCTCGGCATCGAGAAGCTGCTGGACCGCCGCCCGGCGCAGCTGAGCGGCGGTCAGAGCCAGCGCGTGGCCATGGGCCGCGCCCTCGTGCGTGAGCCACAGGTCTTCCTGCTCGACGAGCCCTTGAGCAACCTCGACGCAAAGCTGCGCGCCCAGATGCGCGGCGAGATCCTCGAGCTGCAGCGTCGCGTCGGCGTGACGAGCCTCTACGTGACGCACGACCAGGCGGAAGCGATGACCCTCGGCGACCGCATCGCGGTGCTCAACGCCGGCGTGTTGCAGCAGCTCGGGCCGCCCGAGGAGGTCTTCCGGCGGCCGAGGAACCTGTTCGTGGCGGCGTTCATGGGCACGCCGTCGATGAACCTGCTGCGCGGCACGCTGCAGGACGGCGTCGTGCGCGCCGGGGATCTTTCTCTGCGCGTCGCCGGCGCTGCAGACGGCGCCGTCGTCGTGGGGTTCCGGCCGGAGGCGCTGCTGCCGGCGCAGCAGGGCGCCGGCCTGCCGCAGCTGCAGATGACGGTCGAAGTGGTCGAGGAACTCGGCAACGAGACGCTGATCTACGGCGACGTGTCGGGCGAGGTCGCCACGGTGGAGATCGACCCGACGCTGCCGGCGCCGCTGCCGGGCGCGCGCGCCCGTCTGTGTGCCCGCCTGAGCGGCTTCAGCGACGTGCGCCCCGGAGAGACGGTCCCCCTGGCGCTGCGCCTCGACCGCGTGCACCTGTTCGAAGCGGCCGGCG
>Ga0316226_1001598_pt1 | contig 23635 bp, 32 predicted proteins | sample TBH18017metaG_FD_206009 | JGI IMG/M metagenome (GOLD analysis project Ga0316226, IMG submission 206009) | Freshwater microbial communities from Trout Bog Lake, Wisconsin, USA - TBH18017 | ecosystem: Environmental > Aquatic > Freshwater > Lake > Hypolimnion/Profundal zone | place: USA: Wisconsin...
ATCTGCTCGCCCAGCCACATGATGAATGTGGTGCCGGTAGTCAGAGTGAGCATGGTCATCAACACAAAGGCGACACCAGGATTGCGAACCAGTTGCTCGCCGCCGATGCCCCCCTTCAACGTCATGGCAATGCCAAATGATTGCATCGCGCTCAGGATGACGGTTAGATAGCGGGTCCACTGAGTGATTTTCTTCCGGCCGAGCTCGCCTTCCTTCTGCAGCCGCGCCAACGGTTCATAAACTACCGTCAACAATTGCAAGATGATCGACGCGGTGATGTAGGGCATGATGCCCAAAGCGAAGATCGTCAATCGGCGCAGGTTGCCGCCGCTGAAGAGATCGACAAAGCCAAGCAGTCCACCGCCGGCATTATCAAACAACCGCGCCAGGGCAGCTGGATCGATGCCAGGTGTCGGCAGGTGACCACCGATGCGGTAGACGGCTAACAGCCCAAGCGTAAACAGAACGCGCTTGCGCAGGTCCGGGATTTTAAAGATGTTCGCTAGCTTCTCGAACATGGTAAGGGGGCCTCTGTACCGGTGCTGTTCGGGCCACGGTCATTTCAAGGAAAGGACCGGACCCAGCCCACCTGTTCGCAGCAGGTGGGCTTGGTGATCTTACTTCTTGCCGCGCTTAATCGGAGCTGGCTGCTTTACTTCGATAATCTCAGCCCTGCCACCCGCTGCGGTGATTTTCTGCTGTGCCGTCTCGCTGAATTTATGGGCATACACGGTAAGGGCAGTAGTCAAATCTCCTACACCCAGTACCTTGATCAGTCCATTTTTCTTGCTGATGACGCGCAGCTCATAGAGAACTTCCGGAGTCAAATCTGTCACACCCAGCTCAGCCAGCCGCGACAGGTTTACGACTTGAAATTCCTTCTTGAAAATATTGACGAAGCCGCGCTTAGGCAAACGGCGATGGAGCGGCATCTGGCCGCCTTCAAATCCGCGCATACTGCGCGAACCGGAGCGCGAGCGCTGCCCTTTGTGTCCACGGGTCGAAGTCTTACCCATGCCGGAGCCCATACCGCGGCCCACGCGCTTGCGGTTCTCATTCGCCTTGGCCGGCTTGCGAATCGTTGTCAGATTCATTGTTTATCCCTTGCTATGGTGCCAAACATGCTATTGGGCCGTCTGTGACAGCCGAACATTTCCGCATAAAATCCGGAACGTTCCCCGTGGCAAGCGGGCTGTTTCCTGGCGCCGCCGATGTTCCGGCGACTCGGTTTGCGAGCGTCCGCGACTTTAGCGGCGTCTTTGCCGCCTGCAGCCTGGCCACCCGTATCGTGCAGCTACTCCGATCCGTTCCGGCCTACTCGCCGAGAATCTGGATCAGATGCGGCACTTTGGCCACCATGCCGCGAATTGACAGCGTATCTTCGCGTTCGATGACTTGGTTCAGATGGGTAAATCCGAGTCCCTTTACAACCAGACGCTGCTTCGCCGGCGTGCAGTTCTGGGAGATTACCCATTTCAGTTTCATCCGGGTGCCGGCCGGAGCCTCCACCCTGGGAGTCTTTGTACGTTGACGTGGCATGGTTTAGAGCTCCTCCACGGATTTGCCGCGATTGGCTGCCACTTCGGCACGGTCACGCAACTTCTTCAGCGCGTCAAACGTAGCTTTAATGACGTTATGCGGGTTGGTGGTTCCAATTGATTTGGTCAGTACATTCTGAATACCCACCGAAGTCATCACCGCGCGGACTGCACCGCCAGCGATGACGCCAGTACCTTCCGGAGCTGGCTTCAGCAGCACCCTGCCCGAACCATAACGGCCCAGCGAGATGTGCGGAATCGAAGTATGGGTGAGGTTCACCTTGATCAGGTTCTTCTTGGCCGATTCAATTCCCTTGCGGATTGCCTGGGGAACTTCCTTGGCTTTGCCTGAACCGTAACCAACCACGCCAGTGGACGGATCGCCGATCACGACCAGGGCCGCAAACGACATATTCTTGCCGCCCTTAACCACCTTGGTCACACGGTTTATGTTGACGACCTGATCCTTCAGGTTGTAATTCCCGGCATCGAGCTTTTTCTTGACGATTGCCATTTGCTGTCGATTCTCCTGGAGACCGCGCCTGCATCTCCGAAATCCTGCGGACTAACGGTTTGCACCTCGCCCGCTCTAACTCTGTCGCGCCCCTGCGGCTCAGTTTAAGCCACCGCCGGAACTAGAACTTCAGGCCGCCTTCACGGGCAGAATCCGCCACGGCCTTGATCCGTCCGTGGTACAGATAGCCACCTCGGTCGAAGACCACCGATTCGATACCCTTGGCTTTGGCGCGCTCCGCAATCAACTTGCCGACCTTTTTGGCGGATGCAATGTTGCCGCCACCAATGTGCTTTTTGCCGTCTTTTCCCTGTTCGAGTGAGCTGGCAGAGACGATCGTCGCACCCTTGGCATCGTCAATCAGCTGCACATAAATGTGGTTGACCGAACGGTATACGTTCAGGCGAGGCCGCGCAGTGGTTCCGGCAAGCTTTTTTCGGATCCGGGAGTGAATCTTTTCGCGGGTTGCGTTCTTGGAAGCCTTTATCAGCATTCTTATTGTCCTTCGCTCCGGCCTCTTTCCCGGGTTCAGGTAACTGGCAGCTTTTGCTGTCATTACCCCTTGCCGGGGACCGGTCTGTCCCAGCGAACTCCTTCGCCGGGGTTGTGCGGACGCCCGTCGGATTCTCGTCCGGCGGGCACCTTTGCATGTTGGCTGGGCTCTAAAAACCCTGCCGTATCGAATGAGCGCGACGAGCGCAGCTCATCCGCAAGTTACTTGGCGCCAGTCTTGCCGACCTTCTTCTTCAGCTTCTCGCCAACATAGCGCACGCCCTTCTGCTTGTACGGGTCGGGCGGACGCAGCGAGCGCATTTCAGCAGCAACCTGGCCAACCTTCTGACGATCGATACCGCTGATGGTCAACTTCGTCAACTTGGGGTCGATCGCAACTTCGATGCCTGTCGGCAGCGGATACTCGATCAGGTGCGAATAGCCCAGGGAGAAAACCACAATTCCCTTACCCTTCAACTCTGCACGGTAACCGATGCCGACGATTTCCAGATCGCGAGTCCATCCAGTGGTAACGCCCACTACTGCGTTGTTTACCAGGGCGCGAACCAAACCGTGAACCGCAGCTTTGGAATCATCGTCACGCTTAACCAGCAGCACTCCGTCTTCGGTGCCTAGCGTAACGCCACCAGGAAGATGATTGGTGACAGTTCCCTTCGGGCCCTTGACGGTGATGATGTTGCCATCCACGGTGTACGAGACACCCTTGGGCAACGGAATAGGTTTCTTACCGATTCTTGACATTGCTTTCTCCTGCACCGCCGTGAGCCTTGTCACGGTGGGCTTCCGGGCTGTCTTTCCAAACAGCCTCGTCTGCTCGCGCAACCGTCCTGGTTACGCTGCCTTCATTAATAAACTTCGCAGATCACTTCGCCGCCCACGCCTTCTCTGCGGGCTTGCTTGCCACTGCGGACGCCCTTCGGTGTGGTCAGGATTGTGATACCCAGACCGCCGAGGACGCGAGGAATCTCGTTGTGGTTGACGTACACACGGCAACCAGGGCGCGAAATGCGCTTGATGTCGGTGATCGAGGCCACATTGTCGGCGTTGTACTTGATGTACACGCGAACCACCTTCTTGCCGTCTTCTTCGGTCGCCTTGTAATTCGCAAGGTAGCCTTCTTCTTTCAGAACCCGGGCAATCTCAAGCTTCAGCTTGGAAGCCGGGGCATCGACCTTCTGGTGCCGGGCCTTGATGCCGTTGCGGATCCTGGTCAAGAAGTCTGCCACTGGATCAGTAAAGCTCATCTTTCCATCTCCTGAATTCGTTCGCCCGTTCTCTTTCTTGCGCGCACTGGCTTGGCGCAATACTGCACCGGCTTACGCCGGTTGCCCTCAATATCGAGAGCTACAGTGGAAAGAACCTGCGGCGACGTTCTGTTCCTGCTTTCGCAGGACGGTCTGAATACAGACCACGTGCCAGTAATTGCGGGGTTTACCCCCCGCGGGTCAGGCTGTTACCAGGACGACTTCGAAACCCCAGGAATCTCGCCCCGCAGAGCCAGTCCTCGGAAGCACAGCCTGCAGAGGCCGAACTTGCGTAGATAGGCGCGTGGACGTCCGCACAACTTGCAACGGTTGTGCTGACGCGAAGAGAACTTGGGCTTCTTGTTATCCTTTGCGATGCTGGATGTTCTGGCCATCGTTTCCTTTATCTCTCGCACCCTGGTTTCCAGGGCCGCGTTTTACGGCTTTAACTTACAATCACTTGCAACCAGCCTCCTTTGGGCGCTTGCCCATGGAGGTAGGAACCTAAGTAGCATTCGGCGCGCGGAACGGCATTCCGATCGCCTTCAGCAGGGCGTGCCCATGTTCGTCACTTGTCGCTGTGGTGACAATGGTGATGTTCATGCCCTTCTGATGATCCACCTTGGAATAGTCAATCTCCGGGAAGATCAGTTGATCGCGCAGGCCGAGTGTGAAGTTGCCGCGCCCGTCGAAGGAGCGACTGGGAACACCGCGGAAGTCGCGAACGCGGGGCAGCGCGACATTCAACAGGCGATCCAGGAATTCGTACATTCGGTCGCCGCGCAACGTAACCATACAACCGATCGGCATCCCTTCGCGCACCTTGAAGGCGGCGATGGATTTCTTGGCGCGGGTGACAACCGGCTTCTGGCCAGTGATCTGCGCTAACTCAGCCACGGCCGGGTCCAGCACCTTGGCATTCTGAGTGGCTTCACCGACGCCCATGTTGACGACAACCTTCTCAACCCGGGGAACTGCCATCATGTTGGTCAAGCCCAGTTCCTTCATCAAAGCCGGGCGTAGTTCTTCGAAATATTTCGTGCGGAGGCGGGCCGAAGCGGCGTTATTCGCCTTAGGACGGGCGGGCTTTCCACCCTGCTCGGGAGCTTCAGAAACTTCTCCCTTGGCTTTCTTGCCCTGCTGCGGCTTAGCTGGCTGTTTCGCCGCCGGCTTCGCTTTTGTGTCTTTTGCGTCTTTTGCTGCCATGGTTCAGTTCGCTTTCTCTCACGGTCCCGGAGTGGATACCGTTACGTGAGGCGGTCAATTGAATCGGCAAACGCCGGTTCGGGTGGTTACTTATCTTTGTCGAGCGTGTTGCCGCACTTGGCGCAGACGCGAACTTTCTTGTCGCCCCGCACTTCGTGACGAACCCGCACTGGACCGCAGGTGCCGCAGACCAGCAGAACATTGCTGATTGCGATTGGAGATTCCTGCTCGGCGATGCCGCCTTTGACTGCCTTCTGTGGGTTCGGGCGCACGTTCTTCTTAACTATACTAACGTGCTCGACCAGTACTTTGCTCGTTCCAGGGAACACGCGCAGTACGCGGCCTTCCTTGCCTTTGTCGCGGCCGGCGATGACCTTCACGGTATCGTTATGGCGAATATCAACGGTTGCCATGTCTTCCTCTCAAAACCTTCAGCGTTCTTGGGGCCGCTCCGCAATGGGAGCCCCCGAGGGCGGCCGCTGAAGCCGCCCAGGGAACTAGATAACTTCCGGGGCCAGTGAAACGATCTTCAAAAACTTCTTCTCGCGAAGTTCCCGGGCAACAGGACCAAACACGCGGGTTCCGACCGGTTCGCCATCGGCGTTGATCAGTACCGCGGCATTGGTATCGAAACGGATGTAGGAACCGTCGCGGCGTCGCGTTTCCTTGCGGGTCCGCACGATCACGCACTTGACCACCGTACCTTTTTTTACCGTGCCGTCCGGCGAAGCTTCCTTCACCGCAGCCGTAACAATATCGCCGATGCGCGCGCGCAATCCGGTCGATCCGCCGATCGGCAGAATCACCTGCAACTTGCGGGCTCCGCTGTTGTCGGCCACCTCGAGGATGGACCTCATAAACACTGCCATGGTGCAATCTCCTTCAGTCGTCTGTCATGGTCGCCCTCCTGTACCGGGTTTCACCGATAAGGGACTGACGACTGCGTCTTAGCTGGCCGGTTCCGGTGTTCCCTTTGCAGCAGCAGCGGTTTCAGCGGCAATGGCGAGTGCCGAGCGCTTTACAATTTCTTTCAGCGTCCAGCGCTTCAGGCGAGACAAGGGGCGGGTCTCTTCGATCCTTACAAAATCGCCCGTGTGTGCCGTCTGCTCTTCGTCGTGTGCATAAAACTTTTTGGAGCGCTTGACCACGCGCCGGTAGAGAGGGTGGGCCTTCTGGCGATTCACCTCGACGACAATCGTCTTCGCCATTTTGGTCGAAACGACCAGGCCGACCAGGACCTTGCGTTGTCCGGCGGTTTTCTCGGTTTTCGTTTCTTCTGCCATGGCTACTTCTTCTCCGTTCCGGTCTTCACTGCGGCCAATTGCTTTTCGCGCTGAATGGTCAGCACCCGGGCGATATCTTTCTTCAGCCCACGCATCTTCTTCAAGCTTTCTGTCTGTCCCATCTTTAGCTGGAACTTCAGCTTGAAGAGTTCTTCGCTGAGATCGGTCTTCTGATGGACCAACTCCGCATCTGTCAGGTTACGTATTTTTTCCGAAGTCATTGCTCTCTTCTCTTCACCCCCGGCGGTCTTCGCCGCCGGCGTCGGAATGATTGTCTAAGTTGCGGGCACCCTACCTTCGCCATTGCTTTCGCGGCCAAGGCGGGAAGGCAGGATATGCCAACCCGGCAACGCTTGTTTTAGTGCGCCAGAACTTCGCGCTTCACGAACTTGGTAATCAAGGGCAGCTTGTGTGAAGCCAGGCGCATTGCTTCCTGAGCATCCACCACCGAAACGCCCTCCATCTCAAACAGCAGCTTGCCCGGACGAACAACCGCGACCCAATGATCTGGTGCGCCTTTGCCCTTACCCATACGGGTTTCTGCAGGTTTCTTGGTGACTGGCTTGTCAGGGAAGACGCGAATCCAAATTTTGCCACCGCGCTTGATGAAGCGGGTCATCGCCACGCGCGCCGCTTCAATCTGGCGATCGGTGATCCAACCCGGTTCCATTACCTTCAAACCATAATCGCCGAACGACAGCTCGGAGCCGCGCCAGGCTTTGCCGCACATGCGACCGCGTTGTTGCTTGCGGTACTTGACTTTCTTCGGCATCAACATAAGCAGTTTCCAATTGCCAGTTTCAAGTTCTGGCCGCCCAAACTAAGGGCGTGCCTGCCGGCTCCCACAATGTTCCTCCAGGAACTGGCGTCTGGAGAAACTGGCCGGCTCGCTTGCTTAAAGTCCAGCGGTCGCGGTCGACGGCTCGCGGCGCTTCTGGGGAAGGATTTCGCCTTTATAAACCCAAGTCTTCACGCCGATCAGTCCGTAGGTCGTGTGCGCTTCGGCAAAGCCGTAATCGATATCCGCGCGCAGCGTATGCAGCGGCAAACGCCCCTGCAGATACCACTCGGAACGCGCGATTTCGTTGCCGTTCAGGCGGCCCGATACGCGAACCTTGATGCCTTTGCAGCCGAAACGCAACGCCGAGTCCACGCTCTTACGCATCGCGCGACGGAAGCCGACGCGCTTTTCCAACTGCAGCGCAATCGATTCGGCGACAAGCTGAGCATCCAGCTCCGGCTTGTGGACTTCCAGAATATCGACAAACACGTCGCGATTGGTCCGCTTCTGCAGATCAAGCTTGAGCTTGTCGATTTCGGCGCCCTTGCGACCGATGATGATGCCCGGACGGGCTGTGCGAATGATGATGCGCAGCTTGTTGCCCGGACGTTCGATTTCAATCGAGCTCACCCCTGCCGACTTGAGCTTATCCTTCAGCTCCGCCTTCAGTTTGATGTCCTCGATCAGGAACTTGTCATAGTCGCGATCCATATACCAGCGCGACTTCCACGGCTTGGTGTAACCGAGTCGGAATCCGTAAGGATGGACTTTCTGTCCCATAATTGCTTTCTCTCTGCCGGTAGCTTACTCGGGCCTAAGCCCTGGCGCCGCCGCTGAATTGGATCTCGTTCGATCCCGTGAACCTGAGCTCCGCTTGCGTCCCAGATCTGCCGCAATCAGCAGAAATGGGACTCGGCGAATTGCCTATTTCTTTGCCTTCTTAGGCGCCGTCTTCTTAGCTGCCGCAGCCTTCTTGGCAGCGGCCGTCTTGAATACCGGCTTGTGAACGGCCTTCTTCTTGACGGGTGCCTTTACCGGAGCTTCAGCATCGGTCGAGACCACGGCCTTATTCTTCTCGGCCAACTCGATCTCTATATGAGCCATCCGACGCTGGTAGCGATACGCGCGGCCCATTGGAGCCGGACGGATACGCTTCATGCGCGGACCTTCATTGGCGATGGCGTTCTTGACGTACAAATTGTCGAGGTCGACATCGAGGCCCTTTTCGGCGCTCAGGTAGTTGGCGTTTTCCACGGCTGAGCGCAACAGCTTCAGAACCGCGGGCGCGATACCTTTGTTGGTGAACGCCAGCGTGTTCAGCGCAGCTTCAACGCGTTTGCCCTTGATCAGACCCAGCACCAGGCGCGCCTTCTGCGGAGAGATCCGCATATATCGGGCTTTCGCTGTGAATTCCATATTCTCTTCCCTTCAGTCTCATTCGCGGACGCCCGCAGGCGCCCATACTTTTCTTGTAACCGGTCGACCCGCTCCTGCCCGCGATTATCTCGCTGGCTTGGCCGAGGTCTCCGCAGCGGCCTTCACCGAGTGCCCCTTAAAGGTACGGGTGAAGCTGAACTCGCCGAGCTTGTGCCCAACCATGTTTTCCGATACATACACCGGGATGAATTTGCGCCCGTTGTGTACCGCGATGGTGTGCCCAAGCATCTCCGGAGTAATGGTGGAACGGCGCGACCAGGTGCGCAGCACCTTCTTTTCGTTGCGCGCGTTCATCCCCTCGATCTTCACCATCAAGTGCGTATCGATAAACGGCCCTTTTTTAGTCGAACGTGCCATGGTTTCCTTCCCTACTTGCCGCGACGCGACACGATGAACTTGTCGGTCCGTTTATTGTTACGGGTCTTGTAGCCGCGTGTAGGCTGTCCCCACGGCGTAACCGGGTGGCGTCCACCAGAGGTTTTGCCTTCGCCGCCGCCATGCGGGTGATCCACCGGGTTCATAACAACACCGCGGTTCGTCGGCTTGATACCCAGCCAACGGCTACGGCCTGCTTTACCGAGCGAAATGTTCTCGTGATCGGTATTGCCAACCTGTCCCACGGTCGCCATGCAGTCCACCAGCACTTTGCGGGTTTCGCCGGAAGGCAGTTTCAGCAGGGCGTATTCACCCTCCTTGGCTACCAGTTGCGCCTGGGCTCCTGCCGAACGCGCCATCTGCGCGCCCTTGCCGGGCTTCAGCTCAATGTTGTGCACGATCGTGCCGGCCGGAATATTCTTCAACGGAAGAGCATTACCTACCAGGATGTCGGCCTCGGGTCCACTGATGATCTTGGCGCCCACCTTCAAGCCCACGGGCTGCAGAATGTAGCGCTTTTCGCCATCGGCGTAGCTCAGCAGAGCAATGCGTGCTGAACGGTTCGGATCGTATTCGATGGTGGCGACAGTGGCCGGAATGCCCTTCTTGTCGCGCTTGAAATCGATCACGCGGATCTTGCGCTTGTGACCGCCACCGTGATGCCAGATGGTCAGGTCGCCGGAATTACGACGCCCGCCCGTACGCTTCTTCGGTTCGGTCAGCGGCTTGTGCGGCCGATTCGTCGTCAGATCGTCGTTGACCTGCGAAGTCGTAAAACGCAGTGTCGGTGTGATCGGTCTGTAAGTCTTGATCGCCATAGTTCTTCTCTTCCAGATCCCAACCGTTCTTCTGGCGGGATCGCTTTAGCCGGACAGATAGGGTTTCTTTCTCCTGTCCGGAGGCGTCGCGTTTCTTGTTCGCGACCGCTTCGGCTTACGTCACGCAGCGACTACAGATTCTGCGCGTACTCGGGCATCTTTTCGCCCTCGGCAAGCCGTACATAGGCCTTCTTCCAGTCAGGACGGAAGCCGGTAAACTTACCCCGACGGCGCTCCTTACCCAGGAAGTTGGCAGTGCGGACGCCGGCAACCTTCACCTTGAAGGCTTTTTGAACGGCTTCCTTGATTTCCGTCTTGGTCGCATCCGCAGCTACCTGGAACACCAGCGTGTTCTCGGTATCCTTGACGCCCAATCCCTTTTCGGTGATGACGGGCTTACGAACAATTTGGTAAGGGGACTTAGACATTCTCCACCTCCGCCTTACGCTTCGGGGCCGAGGCCTTCAGCGAGCTCTGCAGCTTTTCCAACGCCGCCTGCGAAAACACAGCCAGTTCATGGCGAAGCAGATGATAGGGATGAACCTCGGGACCGTACAGCATTTCAACCCCGGCAATGTTCCGGGTTGATAGCTCCAGGTTCGGATTCAGATTCGCGCCCGCTTCCACCACTAGTGCGGTCTTTTTGAACTTCAACCCGGTCAAGGCTTCGCGGAAAGTCTTGGTCTTGGCTTCTTTCAGTTCCAGCGAATCGATGACCACCAGATTGCCGTCCTGAAACTTTGCCGCTAGAGCCGAGCGCAGTGCACCCAACAACTTCTTACGCGGAAAAGCATAGTCATAGGAGCGGGGTTGAGGTCCGTGGACCGTGCCGCCATGACGCCAAATTGGCGAACGGATGCTGCCCACGCGGGCGCGGCCCGTACCCTTCTGTCGCCAGAGCTTCTTGCCAGCGCCAGAAACCAACTTGCGGTTCTTGGTGGCATGCGTGCCAGCGCGTAGCGCCGCACGGTAATGCTGGACGGATTCCCAGAGCAGGTCCTCGTTGACTGCGCCAAATACTTCATCGGCGAGTTCGAACGATCCTACCTTCTGGCCGGCCAGGTTCAACACATCGATGCTAGCCATTTCGTTTCCTTTACTTGGTCCGCATCTTCGGCGGGCCCTTAAGTTTCCTTCCGTCAATATGCAGCCGCGGAAGGCTTTGTGGTGAACAAGTTCCACATCTGCTGCAATCAGCAGATGTGGAAACAAAATTTATTTACCCTTGGCAGCGCGCTTGGAAGCCTTCAACGGATTGATGGCCGTACCCTCGCCGCTGAATCCACGGCGTTCTCTCGGCGGTTTCTTCGCCTTCGAAATTACCAGGTAGCCATTTCTCGCGCCCGGCACTGCGCCTTCTACCACCAGCAAATTTTCTTCCTTATCAACACCCAGAACGCGCAGATTTCGAACCGTAACCGTAACATCGCCCATATGGCCGCTCATACGAGTGCCCGGGAAAACGCGCGACGGATATGACGATGCGCCGATCGATCCCTGTACCTGGAACATGTGGCCGTGCGCGCCCGGACCGCCTGCAAACTTGTGACGCTTTACGACGCCCGCAAAACCGCGTCCCTTGCTCGTGCCCGCGATATCAACGAACTTAGTACCGTCGAAAAGGTCAACCAAAACTTTATCGCCAACCTTTACGCTCCAGTCTTCACCCTCAGCGTCCTGAACAACGGCAACTTCCTTCATAAACTTCACTGGAGGAAGGTTGTGCTTTTCAAAGTGACCCTTCATCGCCTTCGTCAGGCGAGACTCTTTCACAAACTCAACCAGCCCGATCTGGGCAGCGTCGTAGCCGTCCGTTAACACGGTCTTCAACTGGGTAATTACACAGGGGCCTGCCTGCAGCACAGTGACGGGGCGAACATCGCCTTTGTCATCGAATAGCTGCGTCATGCCCACTTTTCTACCGAGGATTCCGATTACTGACATCTTTTCTTCTCCATCATGCCCGCGCCTGATTTGCGCAGGGGCACTGTGAGGGCTTCGCGCCTAAGCGCGGAGCCGCTTTATTTGTGTTCCTTACCGTAAGCCTTGATTTCGACGTCGACACCGGCGGGAAGATCAAGCTTCATCAATGCGTCGACTGTCTGCTGAGTCGGTTCCAGAATATCAAGAAGACGCTTGTGCGTGCGAATTTCGAACTGTTCGCGTGATTTTTTATCGACGTGCGGCGAACGCAGCACGCAATACTTGTTCTTGACTGTCGGCAGTGGAATCGGACCTGCAATCTGTGCGCCAGTGCGACGCGCAGTCTCCACTATTTCGCCGGTCGACTGGTCCAGAACGCGGTAGTCGTAAGCCTTTAACCGGATGCGTATTCTTTCTTTGCCAATCACTGTATGAACCCTCAAAGATCGTGCGGTCTTCTAGGCGCCGCGACTTCTTTATTTATGCAGAGTGAACGTTAGGAATCCGGTGCCCCACACCTGCCTCAGTTAGCAGATGTGGGACGGACTCGCTTACAGAATTTCCGAAATCGTTCCAGCGCCCACTGTGCGGCCGCCTTCGCGAATTGCAAAACGCAGTCCCTTTTCCATGGCAACCGGAGTGATCAGCTCAATTTCCAGCTGAACGTTATCCCCAGGCATCACCATCTCAACCCCTTCCGGAAGCTTCGCAACTCCCGTCACATCCGTCGTCCGGAAATAAAACTGCGGACGGTAGCCGTTGAAGAACGGCGTATGACGACCGCCCTCTTCCTTCGACAGAATGTAAACTTCACCCTTGATCTTGGTGTGCGGCGTAATCGAGCCACCCTTCGCCAACACCATCCCGCGCTCCACGTCGTCTTTGCCAACGCCGCGCAGCAACAGCCCGGCATTGTCGCCCGCCATGCCCGCGTCCAACTGCTTCTTGAACATTTCCACGCCCGTCACAACTGTCTTACGGGTGTCGCGGAAACCCACAATCTCCACTTCCTCGCCAACCTTCACCTGCCCGCGCTCGATACGGCCCGTTACCACCGTGCCGCGTCCCGAGATCGAGAAAATGTCTTCGATCGGCATCAGGAAAGGCTGATCAATCGCACGCGCCGGGAGCGGAATGTAGGAATCCACCGCCGCCATCAGCTCGTCAACGCTCTTTTCCCACTCCGGCTCGCCATTCAGCGCGCCCAGAGCCGAACCACGAATCACCGGCAGATCGTCGCCCGGGAACTTGTATTTCACCAGCAGTTCCCTGACTTCCATCTCCACCAGGTCGATCAGTTCGGAATCCTCAACCGCATCGCACTTGTTCAGGAACACCACGATCGAAGGAACTCCGACCTGGCGTGCCAGCAACACGTGCTCCTTGGTCTGCGGCATCGGACCGTCGGTCGCCGCAACCACCAGAATCGCGCCGTCCATCTGCGCCGCGCCGGTGATCATGTTCTTGATGTAGTCGGCGTGACCCGGGCAATCCACGTGGGCATAGTGACGGTTCCCCGTCTCATATTCCACGTGCGCCGTGGCAATCGTGATACCGCGCTCGCGCTCTTCCGGCGCATTGTCAATCGAGTCAAACGAGCGGAACTTGATGTTCGGATTGTGCTTTGCCAGCACCTTCGTGATCGCCGCTGTCAACGTCGTCTTGCCATGATCGATGTGTCCGATCGTTCCTACGTTCACGTGCGGCTTGCTGCGGTCAAATTTCTCTTTCGCCATTGCTTTCGAGCTCCGTCTTTATTTATCTCTGCTGGCCGTTGCCCGGCCGCTTCGGCCTGAACATCAGGCGCTGTGCGTCGCGCATTCCACCCGCGCGGCGCGGTTAAACGTTATCTGGTCGACCTGCCCTGCGTTTTGGCCACAATCTCTTCGGCCACTGAACGAGGAGCTTCTTCGTAGCGGGAAAAATGCATGGAGAAAGTTGCGCGGCCTTGCGTGTTCGAGCGCATATTGGTCGCGTACCCGAACATCTCAGCCAGCGGAACCATCGACTTGATGACCTGTGAACCGGCGCGATGCTCGATACCCTCGATGCGTCCACGGCGGCTGTTCAGATCACCAATAATGCTACCCATGTACTCTTCCGGAACGACGACTTCGACCGACATTACCGGCTCCAGCAGAACTGGACTAGCCTTGCGCGCAGCTTCTTTAAACGCCATTGACGCCGCGATCTTGAAGGCCAATTCGTTCGAATCCACTTCGTGATAGCTTCCGTCATACAGCGTCGCCTTGATGTCCAACATCGGATAGCCGGCCAGTACGCCGCCTTCCATTGCTTCCTTGATGCCCATCTCGATCGGCTTTATATATTCCCTTGGAACCGAACCACCGGTGGTCGCGTTCTCGAACTCAAAGCCCTTGCCGGCTTCATTGGGCGCGAGGCGAATCTTGACGTGACCATACTGCCCATTACCACCCGTCTGACGAATGTACTTGCCTTCGGCCTCCGAGTTCTTACGCAACGTCTCGCGATAGGCCACCTGGGGTTTACCAACATTGGCCTGCACGTTGAACTCACGCATCATACGGTCAACGATAATCTCCAGATGAAGCTCACCCATGCCGCTGATGATCGTCTGAGAGCTGTCCTCATCGGTGTGAACCCGGAACGTCGGATCTTCCTGGGCGAGTTTGTGCAGCGCAACGCCCATCTTTTCCTGATCCGTTTTGGTCTTCGGCTCAACAGCGACGTGAATTACCGGCTCTGGAAATTCAATCGTTTCCAGCAGGATCGGCTTCTCTTCGTTACAGATTGTGTCGCCCGTGGTCACGTTCTTCAGTCCCACGCAGGCGCAGATGTCACCCGCCCGGATCTCGGTGATTTCTTCACGTTTATTGGCATGCATGCGAAGCAGACGGCCAATGCGCTCGTGCTTCTGGCGGTTGGCGTTGTATGCCATGTCGCCAGTCTTCAAGACACCTGAGTACGCGCGAATGAAGGTCAATTGCCCAACGAACGGATCAGTCATGATCTTGAAGGCGAGCGCCGAAAATGGCTCATCGTCCTTCGCATGACGTACTTCTTCTTTGCCGTTGTCGGGATTCTTACCCACAACCGGAGGAACATCCAGCGGCGAAGGAAGAAAATCAATAACCGCATCCAATAGCGGCTGCACACCCTTGTTCTTGAAGGCCGTGCCTAGCACTACCGGGAAAATCTTGATTGCGATGACCGACTTACGCAGCGACGCCTTCAGCGCCTCCACATCGATCTCATCGCCTTCAATCCACTTTGCCATCAACTCGTCGCCATCGTCATTTTCCACGATGGTTTCCACCATCAACTGGCGCATCGCCTGGGCTTTTTTCTTCAACTCAGCCGGAATTTCATCGACCTCGTAATCGGCGCCCATGGTTTCGTCGTGCCAGTAAATGGCCTTCATAGCAAACAAGTCGATACAGCCTTTGAACTTCTCGGCCTGCCCAATCGGCATCTGGATCGGCACCGGCTTGGCGGCCAGGCGCTTGCGAATCGTATCGACGGCGTGATCGAAATCAGCGCCCATCTTGTCCATCTTGTTGATGAAGCAGATGCGCGGCACCGCGTATTTGTCAGCCTGGCGCCATACCGTTTCCGATTGCGGCTCCACGCCGTGCACTGCGTCAAACACTGCTACAGCTCCGTCGAGCACGCGCAATGAGCGCTCTACTTCGGCGGTGAAATCGACGTGACCTGGCGTGTCGATGATGTTGATCGTGATGTCTTTCCACTCGCACGTGGTCGCAGCAGACGTGATCGTGATTCCACGCTCCTGCTCCTGTGCCATCCAGTCCATGGTCGCCGTACCTTCGTGCACTTCGCCAATGCGGTGCAGTCGGCCGGTATAGAACAGAATGCGTTCGGTCGTAGTCGTCTTCCCAGCATCGATGTGAGCCATGATGCCGATGTTCCTGCAACGTTCTAATGGAACCTGTCGAGCCAAAGCTTCTACCTATTCCCTTTACTCTCATCGCACAGGTGCTGGGGATGCCTGTACTGGTTTCTTGTTGATGGCAAAACCCGCGGGAATTACCCGCGGGAATGTCTTACCAGCGATAGTGCGCGAAGGCCTTATTGGCCTCTGCCATGCGGTGTACGTCTTCCTTCTTTTTCATTGCCGCGCCCTTACCATTGGCGGCGTCCAGCAATTCATTGGCGAGTTTGTCGATCATGCCCTTTTCAGGACGGCTGCGCGAATACGAGATCAGCCAGCGAATGGCCAGCGACGTACGCCGCTCGGGATTCACTTCCACTGGAACCTGGTAGTTAGCGCCACCAACCCGGCGAGTCTTTACTTCAAGCAGCGGTTTCACATTCTCGACCGCCTTCTTGAACAGCTTCAGGGCCTCATCGCCGCCCTTGGTTTCGAGCTGCGTCATGGCCTTGTAAAAGATGCTCTGCGCCGTGCTCTTCTTGCCGTCCCACATTAGGTTGTTGACAAACTTATTGGCCAGCGTCGAGCCGTAAATCGGATCCGGCATCGGCTCCCGCTTTGCAATATGGCCTTTTCTAGGCATTCAAAAACTCCTCTTCCCTGCCAGTTCGGCGGTACTCCCGGGCGCTTCCCTATCGAGACGCCGGGTGGTTGATAATTCGTTAGGACTTCGGCCGCTTAGCTCCGTACTTGGAGCGGCTCTGTCTGCGGTTCGCAACGCCCACCGAGTCCAGCGTTCCACGAATTACGTGGTAGCGGACACCCGGAAGATCTTTCACGCGGCCGCCGCGAATGAGCACAATCGAGTGCTCCTGCAGGTTGTGGCCAACGCCGGGGATGTAGGTCGTTACCTCGATCCCGTTCGTCAGGCGCACACGCGCAACCTTACGAAGAGCCGAGTTCGGTTTCTTTGGCGTCTGGGTATAGACGCGGGTGCAGACTCCACGCTTCTGCGGGCATGCCTGCAGAGCAGGACTCGCCGTCTTGTAGCGGGGCGCCTTGCGGCCCTTACGCACCAACTGATTAAACGTAGGCACTCTTGCAGCTCCTTTTATTCGGACGCACTCTGGCGCCAATTGCGGCACACACACGTAAAACGCGGGCACCGCCGCTCAGAACCCATTTTTCAGGGCTGGTCAAGCAAAATCCGCTCGCGCGGCGCCCAACCATACTCTCCGCAATCACAAACCGCGGGGAACTGTACGTTTCCTGGATAGAGGCAGCGACGGTGACGCTTGATTCCCGTGCAATCGCCAAAGCATTTTCAGCTCAGGTTTCCGCCGGGAGCATTCCGTATCGCAACCTTGAATCTGCATACCCTGCAACAAAGCGCTGCAGGTAGCGCAGATCCGTTTCAGCGAGGGAGCCCTTGCTTCAAGCGCAGTGACGCGCCATCGGGCTGAGCAAACAGTAAAAGCTCGACTAAAAGTACAGACAAGCTAGACAGACTCGCAGAACCTCTAAACTATACCAACACGCCCGCCAACCGGTCAACCAAAAGTCTTTCCAATGCACAACGAGCTTGAACGAGGAGCTGTTTCCAACACAAATCCGAACGGGTTTGAGACAGCAACTCCCAGACGCAGGGCCAAATGCTGAGTATGTAACCCAAATCACGCCGCGCGGGGAGGAGCTACCGATTTGCGCCAACCTCTATCCCTCCTTTGGCACCCAATGGTTAAGTGTCGGGATTAAAGTCTGACACACAAACGAAGTTGGGCCGAGGATCCGTTTATGCTTTGGACGCTGTTTGTTGTATTGCTGGTGCTCTGGCTGATAGGAGTCGTGAGCAGCTACACGTTGGGTGGGTTTATTCACATTCTACTGGTGCTGGCAGTGGTGGCACTGGTCTTCCAGTTGATCTCTGGACGAAGGACGGTCATTTAGGAGGTTCGAACGAGCAAGACGGCCGTTCGAGGAAGATCTGACTGCCTAACTAACAGGAGAATGAAATGGATAAGGATCGCGTGGAAGGAAAGATGCAGGATATAAAGGGCCGGATCAAGCGCCAGGTAGGAGAATGGACTGGCGATGAAGAGACTCAGGCAGAGGGAGCTAAAGATCAGGCAGAAGGAAAGATTCAGAACGCTTGGGGAAAGGTCAAGGACGCAGGCCGCGACATGCTCAATCGCGATAAAGAGCCTGAGAAACCTGAGAAAGTTGATCCAAAGATAGACAAACCCGCAGCGTAAAGGATTAAACATCCGGACACCCAAAAGGCGTCCTCATCACCGGGATAGGCAGACCGATGGATTCTGGATCGTTAAAGTACGGTCCAGATCGGTCCGCTGGTTTACCGATCTGGTCACCTTCCTAACCTTGGAAGCAATTCCCTCCACTCTCTTCGGCGTTCGTTCTGCAGTGCTTTCTTAGACGCGATTAGCGACATCTGCCTTTCGCATCTTCTCGGCACGTCGGATTTCCCGACGATGTCCTGCATCCTCAAAGCGGCGAATCTCTTCCGGCGCCTCTGGAACCACGGGCGCAACCGGAATCTTGTGGCCTTCGCGATCAACCGCGACGTACGTGAGATAAGCGGAGCTGATATGACGGCGCTCGCCCGTAAAGTAGCTCTCCACCCAGACCTTGATTCCAACCTCCATCGATGTATTAAAAACGCGATTCACCGACGATTTGAAAATTACGAGATCGCCAATTCGCGCTGGGGTCAGAAAATCCAGGTGGTCAGTGGAAGCGGTCACAACAAAACCGCGTGAGTGACGATACGCGGCCAGCGCGCCGGCGACATCAATCCAGTGCATAAGTCTTCCACCCAGCAAAGCCTGCAGCGGATTCGTGTCATTGGGCAACACCAGTTCCACCATCTCGGAGATCGAGTCGGCGACAGGGCGCGGGTTCAGCTTTTCAGACGGCTCCATATTCCTCTTCTGGCTGCCAGCGCGTAACACAGCACGCACCAGGCACTCGATTGATTGACTACAACAGAGCTCAATCCGTCGCAATTTTAATCTTTAATCGGTCGATTCAGTGTGCCACATTGAGTGCCGACCTGTGCACATGCCTGGCGATCCACGCACGCACAACCGCCTCTGCAAGTTCCAAGAGCCTGGCATCGGGTGGTTCCATCCAACTCATTGAAGATTGGTCATAGAGCAGCGCACCGGCCAACGCGGGTTCGTGCGCAACCTCACAAGCAAATTGAATCCGCAGAGTAGTCGAGCTGTCACTCTGAACCTGAAAACGTACGGCATCGAATTCGCGCTGGGAGGGTAGATGTTTGCAGACCGCGTAGCCAAGATTGCACTGGGAGCGCAAGGTTTCGTCGTCGCAAGGCGCTTCCGTGACGCCCGCGCCGCAGCTTCCCGCAAAGCCATCCCCGAGCGGAAGCCGCTCGCGATGCGGCCAGAGCTCACGCTCGTGCGGTTCAGCCGGAATGAAATAGGGACAAGCCACCGGGTGCTCTCCTCGCCAAAACCTATTCTATCCTTTGCAAACACCGCGCGAATCGTCAGTTCCAAGAACGTTGAAACTTTGAAACCTTGAAACTTTGCACTTTGCCTGTGTTATGTTTTGCCTATGTCCGTTGAGCGAATGGCACAACTAAAATCGATCCTCGACCAGGAACCCAAAAACACTTTCGCCCGCTATGCGTTAGGCATGGAATATTGTTCCGCAGGTGAAACCGATGCAGCGCTCGGCGAGTTTCGGACGCTGTTGGAGGTGGATGCGAACTATGCCAACGCTTTTTTCATGGGAGCGCAAGCACTGCAGCATGCCGAAAGAATTCCGGAGGCCGTGAAGTGGTTGCGTGACGGAATCGCATGCGCACAACGGGTGGGAAATCGACACGCAGAGAGCGAGATGCAGGCGCTACTGGATGAATTGGAGTCTTAATTTGTCTTCGCTCGATCCATCCTGCGCATCATCTTGAGCATGCCCCAGTTGATGAGGCCGGGCAGCACGCGATAGATGTAGACCAGAAAATTTCCACTCCACGGCACCACCACCTCGCGACGGTTCGCACGGTAGCTTTTCCATACAGCATCGGCAACCTGCCCGGCGGTTACTCCGCGCTTGCGGTCACCCCCCAGACGCATGCTGTCCGTCCCGCGCACTGCACGGGCATTGAATTCGGTTCTAACCGGTCCCGGACAAACCGTATTGACATGAACTCCATAGGGAGCAAGTTCCAGCCGCGCCGAGCGCGAGATGCAGTTGAGCGCGTGCTTGGTAGCTCCGTAGGCAGCCATATAGGGGACGCTCACAATTCCGGCCAGGCTTGATATGTTGATGATCGCGCCAGACCGCTGCTGCTTGAGCACTGGCGACACAACCTGCATGCATTCGATGGCGCCAAACAAATTCGTGTCAAACATTCGGTGGCAGGCTTCCATGTCCATGCGCTCCACCGAATCCATCAGGCCATAGCCAGCGTTGTTCACCCACACATCGACGCGTCCAAAGCGCGCTAGCGCAGCGGCCAGCAGCGCCTCAATCTGGGCGCGCACCGTCACATCACAAGCCATGGCAAGCGTTCGCTCCGGTACCCCGGTGCGTTGCCGTGCAGCCTCTATCCGAACCGCATCACGCGAGGCAAGTACCACCGACGCACCTTCGCGCAGAAATCGATGGACGATGGCCTCGCCGATTCCCATTGAGGCGCCGGTCACCACTACAACTTTTCTCGGGATGCTCATGCACGAATCTTTATCGACGCACCAGGCAAAGTCAAGCCGACCGATATACCCGATAAAAGCACGCAACGTTTCGCGGGCAATCCGCGTCCAATGGGCATCCCTTGACATCGCCGCGACGATGGCTCGCAAATCCAGAGCGGCCCTGGCAGAGGTATCTGGAGGCATCATGTCAATTCCCCGTACCTTGGGCGAACTCCGTAACAGCAAATTCAGCGAGCAGCGGATGCTGCGCCGCGGTGTGAAAGACGAACTACGGGAAAACCTGCTCACGCGTCTCAAGGGAACAGAGCCGATTTTCGCCGGAATTGTCGGCTACGACGATACCGTAATTCCGCAGTTGGTGAACGCCGTGCTCTCTCGACATAACTTCATTCTGCTCGGGCTGCGTGGACAGGCGAAGAGTCGAATTCTGCGCGCCCTTACCAGTCTGCTTGACGAACAAGCTCCGTATATTGCGGGTTGCGAAATTCGCGACAATCCTTATGCCCCCATCTGCCGGCGCTGCAAAGACCTGCTCGCGAGCGAGGGTGACCGTGCCCCCATTGCGTGGATGAAACGCGAAGAACGCTACGTTGAAAAGCTTGCCACGCCCGATGTAACGATCGCGGATCTGATCGGTGACATTGATCCCATCAAGGCGGCACGTGGAGGCCATGAACTCGGGAGCGAGCTAGTCATCCACTACGGGTTGTTGCCGCGCGCCAACCGGGGCATCTTCGCGGTGAACGAATTGCCTGACCTGGCAGGAAAAATCCAGGTTGGACTGTTCAACATCATGCAGGAAGGCGATGTGCAGATTAAGGGATTCCCGGTGCGCTTGCCCCTCGACGTGGCCTTGGTGTTCAGCGCCAACCCGGAGGACTACACCGCTCGCGGCAAGATCGTAACTCCACTCAAGGACCGTATCGGAAGCGAGATCCGCACCCATTATCCGGCGACTGTCGAGGAAGCCATGGCTATTACCGAGCAGGAAGCATGGTGTGAGCGCGAAGGTCCCGAGTTGATTGTGCCGGCATACATTCGCGAGACAGCAGAGCAGATCGCATTCATCGCACGCGGAGACAAACGAGTAGACAAGCGAAGCGGCGTCAGCCAACGGTTGCCGATCAGCGTTCTGGAAAACGTAATCTCCAATGCAGAGCGCCGCGCCGTGCTCGAAGGCTCCAATCTCGCCGTACCACGCATCTCTGATATTTACGCCGCCATGCCTTCCATCACCGGAAAGTTGGAACTGGAATACGAAGGGGAAATGAAGGGTGCCGACACGGTGGCCAGGGAGGTCATCCTCGCCGCTATTGCTAAAACATTCGACCGCTACATGGGTCCCAATGATTTAAAGCAGGTCGTGCAGTGGTTTGAATTGGGCGGCCAAGTGACGTTGACCGATAGCACCACTACTCGCGACGGTCTCAAGAACATGGAGAAGATACAGGGTCTGCTGGAGAAAACCGAAATGGTGGGAGTCGGGGAAGGTGAACCTGCGGAAGCTATCGTCTCTGCCGCTGAGTTCATGCTTGAGGGACTGCACGCGCACAAGCGTATTGGGAGGACTGAGGATCGCGTCTTTACCTCCGGCGAGAAGCAACCCAAGCGTCCAGAGCGCGATGACACACGCGAGGGCTTTGAAGCAGAGTGGGAACAGCGCAGAAAGAATCGCCGCCCCTTCAACTAGAAGATTCTTGAGTTTTGTCTTTGTGTTTTGATAAGGGTCATTCTGAGCATAGCGAAGAACCCCAGCACCGCTTAAATGCCCCTGAAAGTGTGCGAGGCACTTCGGCTAGAGCCGTCCAGTTATCAGATGGACAGCTTGGTCGCTGGACCGAACAGGAGTATCGCAATGAAGCGCGTCAAGTACAGCAAGTACATTCCGAACCTCGCCGAGGAAGTAAGTCTGGACGACTTGATGGAGGCTCTCTCCGACTTTCTCCTTGAGAGCGGATTCGAAGACGAACTCGGACGTCTGTACCAATCTGGGGCAGGCGACGATGCACTAGATGCGCTGCGAGAGGCAATTCGCGAGGCACTGTTGAACTCCGACCTCTTCGATGAAGATATGCGCCAGCAGATGAGTGAACTACAGGGTGAAGGACAGATGGATGAACTAATCGACGAAGTCATTGGGCGCATGCAGGAGGAGGGCTTTGTGACTGTCTCTCCCCCACACGACCCAACACGAATGTCCACAACGGGTGGCAGCGTAGGACAGGACCAATCGCGCCAGAAGCCCACAAAGTTTGAGGTCACGGATAAGGGATTGGATTTCCTTGGCTATCGGACCCTGCGTGACCTTCTTGGCTCGCTGGGGCGCTCCAGTTTTGGACGTCACGATACACGCGATACTGCGACAGGTATTGAGACCAGCGGATCAAGCAAGTTGTACGAATTTGGCGACACCATGAACCTCGATATCAACGCGACCCTCTCTTCGGCGATTCGTCGCGAAGGGCTCACTCTGCCATTGAAAATGGAGTACAGCGATCTGCACGTACATCAGTGCGAGTATCAGTCTTCTTGCGCAACCGTGCTCATGCTGGATTGCTCACACTCTATGATTCTTTATGGGGAGGATCGCTTTACGCCTGCGAAGAAAGTCGCCATGGCGCTATCGCAATTGATTCGCGCCCAGTATCCCGGAGACACGCTTTCGCTTGTCCTGTTTCATGACTCTGCCGAAGAACTGCCGCTATCGCAATTGGCCAGGGTTCGCGTCGGTCCCTATTACACCAACACGCGCGAAGGACTGCGCCTGGCACAACGCATCCTTCAGCGCCAGCGTAAGGACATGAAACAGATCATCATGATTACCGACGGCAAGCCCTCGGCAGTTACTTTGCCGGATGGAAGAATCTACAAGAACGCCTTTGGATTGGACCCACTCGTAGTAAGTCAGACCCTTGAAGAAGTCGCTAAGTGCAAGCGCGCCGGAGTGTTGATCAATACCTTCATGCTTGCCTCTGATCGCGGACTGGTGCAGTTCGTGCAAAAGGTAACTGAGATGTGTCGAGGCAAGGCATACTTCACCACGCCTTACACACTCGGACAGTATCTGCTAATGGATTACATGAGTCGGAAAACCAAAACCGTGCACTAACTTGGAGGGTAACGTCCGAAACGTTGGGTGCCCCAGGTTCGCGCCGGTGCCTTCCCGGCGATAACCTGGGAAGCAACGCACTCCACCTCTGAAGTTTTTGATTATGCTTGCTCTGCGAAACTTCCCTACTTCTGTTCCTCCGCACGCACTGCGGCTTCCGCGGCCTGGAATCCTACCTTTGAATGAGTACCATCGCAAAACGGCTTGTTAACGCTGGCTCCGCAGCGGCATAAGGCATACACAGCTTTGCCGGTCATATCGTATGGAGTTCCACTTGCATCTACTAACTCGATAAGTCCCTCTGGGTCTTCTACACGGTA
>Ga0316226_1001603_pt1 | contig 23602 bp, 12 predicted proteins | sample TBH18017metaG_FD_206009 | JGI IMG/M metagenome (GOLD analysis project Ga0316226, IMG submission 206009) | Freshwater microbial communities from Trout Bog Lake, Wisconsin, USA - TBH18017 | ecosystem: Environmental > Aquatic > Freshwater > Lake > Hypolimnion/Profundal zone | place: USA: Wisconsin...
AAAACAACACCTCTGAGCGAAAATGCTCGTAGCGGACCGTGTTCCACAAAGTGGACCGGCGTTTCATCTCACTGTGACTTCAATCACCCAAAGCTTTGGCCCGCGGCTGGTAGGCTTTTTGTGTCACCTAACCTCCCTTGCGCGAGGTGCACTATGAACGACGAAGCAGCGAACAAAGCCCCCCTCAGTTCGGAGCAGTTGGCCACCATGGACGCTTACTGGCGTGCCGCCAACTACCTCTCCGTGGGCCAGATTTATCTGAAAGACAACCCGCTCCTCGAGCGCCCCCTCACCCTGGACGACGTGAAGCCGCGCCTGCTGGGCCACTGGGGCACCACGCCCGGGCTCAACTTCCTCTATGTGCATTGGAATCGCCTCATCCGTGAGCGCAATCTCAACATGCTCTATATCATCGGCCCCGGCCACGGCGGTCCGGGACTGGTGGCCAACACCTACCTCGAGGGCTCCTACTCTGAGGTCTATCCCCACATCGAGCTGAACAAGGACGGCATCAAGCGCCTCTTCCGCCAGTTCAGTTGGCCCTATGGAATTCCCAGCCACGTTGCGCCTGAGACACCCGGCTCCATCCACGAAGGCGGCGAACTCGGCTACTCGCTGGTCCATGCATATGGCGCGGCATTTGATAATCCTGACCTCATCGTCGCCTGCGTCGTCGGCGATGGCGAGGCCGAGACCGGCCCGCTGGCCACAAGCTGGCACTCCAACAAGTTCTTAAATCCCGCAACCGACGGCGCAGTCCTGCCCATTCTCCATTTGAATGGCTACAAGATCGCCAACCCCACCATTCTCTCGCGCATTCCCCACGCTGAGTTGGAAGACCTGATGCGCGGCTACGGCTACGAGCCCTTCACGCTTGAGGGCGACGACCCCGCCGTGATGCATCAGCAGGCCGCCGCCGTTTTTGACGTCATGCTTGACCGCATCGCCGCCATCCAGAAGGCCGCTCGCGAAGAGGGCTCAACAAAGCGTCCAGCCTGGCCCATGCTCATCATGCGCACGCCCAAAGGCTGGACCGGCCCCAAATTCGTCGATGGCAAGCCCGTGGAAGGCACATGGCGCGCCCATCAGGTTCCGCTGGCTGAGATCTTTGAGAAGCCTGAGCACCTTCGCATGCTCGACGAGTGGATGCGCAGCTACAAGCCCAATGAACTCTTCGACGAAAAGGGACATTTCCGCCCTGAACTTGCCGACATAGCGCCCAAGGGCCGGCTCCGCATGGGCATGAACGCCCACGCCAATGGCGGCCTGTTGCTGCAACCGCTCAAGGTGCCCAACTTCCGCGAGTTCGCGGTCAAAATTGAAGGCCGCGGCCAGCAAGACGTTGAATCTACCCGCATCCTTGGGCATTTATTGCATGCGGTCATGCAGGCTAATGCGGACCAGAAGAACTTCCGCGTCTTCGGCCCGGATGAAACCGCCTCCAACCGCATCGGTGACGTGATTATCGGCACCGGCAAAGCCTGGATGGCAGAGACACTCCCCGTAGATGAAGACCTGTCGCAGACCGGCCGCGTCATGGAAGTGCTCAGTGAGCACATGTGCCAGGGCTGGCTTGAGGGCTATCTGCTCACCGGCCGCCACGGCTTCTTCTCCTGCTATGAGGCCTTCATCCACATCATCGACTCAATGGTGAACCAGCACGCCAAGTGGCTCAAGACTACGCGAGAGATTCCCTGGCGCAAACCCATCGCCTCGCTCAATTACCTCCTCAGCTCCCTTGTTTGGCGGCAAGATCACAACGGCTTCTCGCACCAGGACCCCGGCTTCATTGATCATCTGCTCAACAAGAAGTCTGACGTGGTGCGCATCTACCTGCCACCCGACGCCAACACGCTGCTCTCCGTCGCAGACCACTGCCTGCGCAGCCGCAATTACATCAACCTCATCGTCGCCGGCAAGCAGCCCGCGCCCCAGTGGCTCACCATGGACGAAGCCATAGCCCACTGCACCACTGGTTTGTGTGTGTGGCCCTGGGCCTCGAATGACAACGGAAGTCCCGATGTGGTGATGGCCTGCTGCGGAGACGTGCCCACCCTGGAAACGCTTGCCGCTGTCTGCCTGCTCCGCCAGCGCGTTCCTGACCTCCGCATCCGCGTAGTCAATGTGGTGGACCTCATGGCGCTCGAGCCCACCTCCGAGCATCCTCACGGCCTCCCAGACGAGGACTTCGATCAGCTCTTCCCCGTCGGCATTCCGGTTGTCTTCGCCTTCCACGGCTATCCTGCCGTAATTCACCGCCTTACTTATAGGCGGCATAACCACGACAACATCCACGTGCGCGGATACAAGGAAGAGGGCACCACCACCACTCCCTTCGATATGTGCGTGCTCAACAACATTGACCGCTTCCAACTGGCTCTCGACGTAATCCACCGCGTGCCCCGTTTGGCCTCCATGGCCGAAACGGCTGAGCAGTGGTACTCAGAAGAGATTCAGCGCCACAAGCTCTTTGTCGCAGAAAACGGCGACGACCTGCCTGAGATCAAAAACTGGCGCTGGCCCAGGGATCGCAGTATTTGCTAACTTCACCGCATGCCCGGGTCTCGCGTCTGAGCCCCGGCATGCTTACAACAGACCGCTGATTCAGTCAGCCCAACCTTCTGAGGCCTTCAAACATGTCGTCTTTGCCCGTATTGGTTTTGAACAGCGGCTCTTCTTCCATCAAGTTTTCTGTCTATGAGGCCGGCGACGGCCAGCGCGCCAAGCTCTTCGAGGGTGCGGTTGACGGTATCGGCACCGATCTCGGCAAGTTCTGGATCAAGAATGCCGACGGCAAAAAGCTGGTCGATCTCACCCCCGCTCTGCCCACCCGCGCCGTTGCCTTCAAGCTCGTTGCAGACGCGCTCCACTCCGGCGAGTTTCCCGCCCCTGTAGCCATTGGCCATCGCATGGTCTGTGGCGGCCCCACCGTGCAGGAAAACCAGCTCATCACGCCCGCCCTGGTCGACGAGATGGAGCTCTACACCGCCTTTGCGCCCCTCCACACCCCCATCGCCTGCTACATCATGCGCGAATCCCTGCGCCTGTTCCCCGGCGTGCCCAACTTCGTCTGCCTTGACTCCTACTTCCATCGCACCATGCCGGAAGTCGTCACCCACATGCCCATCCCTGAGGAGTACTCCGCCATGGGCGTCCGCCGCTACGGCGCGCACGGAATCTCCTACGAGTCGATCGTCTACCAGTTGCAGCCCAACGTGCCAGAGAAGATCATCGTCGCCCACCTCGGCAACGGCGCTTCCATCTCCGCCATCCGCGGCGGCAAGTGCCTTGACACCTCCATGGGACTCACCCCCACCGGCGGCATCATCAGCGGCACCCGCACCGGCGACATCGACCCCGGCGTGCTCCTCTTCATCCTGCGCAAGATCGCCGAAACCGCCACCAGCGCCTCCGATGCAGCTGACAAGTTGGAGACCGTCGCCAGCAAGAAGGCCGGTCTGCTCGGCGTCAGTGCCCTCTCCAACGACATGCGCGACCTCCGCGACGCCATCAAGGAAGGCAACCCCAAGGCCCGCCTCGCTGTCGACAAGTTCACATGGACCATCGCCAAGTGGATCGGCAGCTTCGTCGCCGAACTCAACGGCCTTGACATGCTCGTCTTCACCGGCGGCATCGGTGAAAACGACATCGCCTCCCGCGCTGAAATCTGCGCCGGTCTCGGTGCCCTCGGCATCATCCTTGACCCGGCCCGCAACAACGTCCGCGGCGAAGCCACCATCTCAGCGGAAAACTCGCCCGTCACCGTGCGCGTAATCCCGCCCGCTGAAGACCTCATCATCGTCAACCACGTTGTCCGTCTGCTCTCGGAGTAAACCACGGCAGCGGTTCGTGAATTGCCGGCCTGCCTTCGCTAAAACGATCGCAGGCCGCAAAGCTGCAGAAATCCAGGCCCCTTGTTCTACACTGGTGGGTTCCCTATGGAGTCCTCCTACATGTCTGCAGTTACCGTTCCCGTCGACGCCCGTTCCCTCCCTTCGCCCGCCCTGCGCCGCTTTTCCTGGGGCGTTCTGGCCTACTTTATCGCCGTCATCCTCTGGGGTACGCTGGTCCGCGCCACCAGTTCCGGAGCTGGCTGCGGCGAGCACTGGCCACTCTGCAACGGCACTGTCCTGCAGCATTCCGCCAGCGTTGAAACGCTCATTGAGTTCACCCACCGCCTCACCAGCGCCCTCTCCTTCTTCTCTGTGGTGGGCCTGCTCGTATGGACCTACAAAGGCACAGTCCGCGGCCACCTGGCGCGCGTGGCCGTTGTCGCTTCCGTGGTGTTCACGCTGATTGAGGGCGCGCTCGGTGCGCTCCTCGTCAAGCTCGGCCTCACCGCCCAGAGCCAGTCCCCCATACGCCCCGCCTTCCTGGCCCTGCACCTCACCAACACCCTGCTCCTGCTGGCCATGCTTACGCTTACCGCCCACATGCTCAGCCGCCGCCATGGTTACCTGCGCGGCAGTGTCCGCCTGGTCGCCCCCTTTGGAGCACTCACCGCCGCCATTGTCGTCATGATTGTGGGCGTTACCGGCTCGCTCGCCGCGCTTGGCGATACACTTTTCCCTGCCAGTTCTCTCGGCATGGCCCTGGCTCAGGACTTCTCTTCCGGCAGCGGATGGCTGGTGCGCTGGCGCTGGACCCACCCCACCGTCGCGTTCCTCTCCAGCATCTTCCTCATCTGGATTCTGGTGCGCGCCGCGCAACGCTCCGCCCACTGGGACAATCGCGGCCTCTCCGCCCTCATTCTCCTGCTCCTCGCCGCGCAATATGTTCTCGGCGTCATGGACGTGGTCCTGCTCGCTCCCCTGTGGCTGCAGGTAGCGCACCTGCTCGGAGCGGACATTCTCTGGGCAGCGCTCGTCGTCCTCACCGCGCGCGTCACGCTCCAACCGCGCGAAGCGGAGTAACCGTTCCACCCACCAACAGAAAAGGCCCCTCGCGGGGCCTTTTCTATGCACTCTCTCTACTGGCTCCTCAGTCAGCGAGTTCAGGGTGGTAGTAGCTCTCCCAGCCCATATAGCGGGCCGCTTCGTGAATCGCCTTGGACGTGTCGCTGAAGTTCGCCGCCACGTGGTGCTCAAAGCCCTCGCGGCAAATATACTTCAACAGCTTCTGCAATTGCGGAATCTCCGCCACGCCCGCGCCGCCAAATGTCTCCAGCGGATCGTCCGTGAACTTGCCTGCGCCCGTATACCCGCGAATTACGCCGCGGCGGTCGTCCGTCGAGAAGCGCGCAAACGTCATCGCGCCAGCCTTCACGCGGCCCACGCAGGTGCCAAATGTGTTTTCCTTGCCCACCGTGCCGGCAATAATCTCCTGGTAGTCCATCTTCACTGAATTGAAGAAGTGCTTCGGCAGGTTGGAGCAGTGGAAGCACACGCACTTGTCGGGATGGCTGCCGTAGTTGTTGTTCCAGTCCAGCAGCGCCGAGGGCGTGCCCGATGCCAATGCCAGCATGTGCATGCTCAGCACTCCAGGAACGTCCACTTCGCATGCCGATGGAATCAGGTCGTTGCTCATCATGCTCATAATGGTGCAGGGCACCACGCCAAAGAACTCTTCCATCGAGGTCCAGCACTGCACCGCGTTCACGGACACGTTGGTCTGCTTCATCCAGCCATCGATCACCGCGCCCAGCTTGGCCATCTTTACCAGCGCCGCTTCGCTGATGCCCACCGTGGACACATAGGCCTTGATCGCCGCCAGCTTGGCCTGCGCCGCATCGTCCGTGTCCTTCATGCGGTTCACGCGGCCAAATACCTCTGACAGATCCAGCGTCTCGATCGAGATGCCGCTGGTCTCAAGAATCCGCTCGGAGTAGCGCACCGTATTAAACGCTGTGGGCCGCGCGCCGATAGCGCCAATGCGCAGGTTCTTCAGTCCCTTCACCACGCGGCAAACTGCCGAGAACCACTCCAGGTCAGCCTTGAACTCCGCCGAATCCAGCGCCTCGGTGTGCAGCGTCGTCAGCGAATAGGCAATGCCATACTGCATCAGGTTGTTACACGCGCTCATCTTGCCGCAGAAGCTGTCGCGGCGAACGGCAATCGTCATTGACTCCGCGCGGTCAGGCGTTGCCTGCACCAGCACCGGAACCTTCAGCCCTGAGAGCCGGATTGCATCAACAATGCCCCGCTCTTCGCCAAAGTTCGGCAGCGTGATAATGATGCCGTCAATCTCATCGGCATGCTTCTTGAACAACTCGGCGCAACGCTGCGACTCAGCGTAGGTCTCCACCGCGCCATGCTTTGACTCTTCCGGCCCCAGCACAATCGCCCGCGCTCCGGCCGCCTCAAGTACCTTGATAATCTCGTCGCGGCCCGTCTTCGCCAGGTGATCCGGGAAAAATCCGCGATTGCCTACAACTACGCCAAATGTCATTACCCGCTTCGCTGCCATCTCTTCCACTCCCTTGTGCTTTCCGCTTGCGCGGATTCATTGCGCCTGCCGGAACTCCGAAGTCGCCGTCGTCTCTCCGGATCTCCCGCGGCATGGATGATTCTTCAACTGCTCTTCGCGCCATAACGGCTTGACGCGCACTTGATGATTGCGCTCTTACTTGCCCACTCTTCCGGGCCGAAACTTCACCACATAGAAGACGCCCAGCAACAGCAGCGTTCCGCCCCACCACACCGGCGCATGCAGGCTGGCCAGTTGCACATTGGCCAGCGTGCCCGTTGCCAGCTCGAACAGGCCGTAGCCGAAGATCATCACTCCGTACGCCAGTAGCAGCACGCCGATGAAAAACCAGATTGGAATCTTTGAACCATGCATAATCGCTCTCCTCTCGCCTACGCGCTACCAGAACAGAATGTTGAGTGCCACAAAAATAACCACCACCAGCAGTGCCCACGTCCACTCGTTTTTGTAGAAGGGCACAGGCTCTTCCGTCGGCAGCTTGGTGGCGCCATAAACCAGCCCGTCCAGTTCAGACTCCGGCCTGGCCTTGGTCAGCATGCTCACAAAAACCACCACAATCGCTGAGAAGATGAAAGCCCAAAGCGCGCGGAATACATTCTCCGCCATCGGCTTCGCATCCGGTGAGAGCGCCACATTGGCAAGCGCCGCAGGATAGAGGTGAACCCACATGAACAGGCTCGCCGAGAAGACAATGCCCAGCAGCAGACCCAGGAAGCCAGCCAGTTTCGTCGCCCGCTTCCAGAACATGCCGAACAGGATAACCGCCAGCAGCGGTGCGATAAAGATGCTGAACAGCGCCTGCACGTAATCCATAATCCCGTGCGCGTGCATCACCAGGTAGGCCGCGCCAATTGACACCGCCACGCCAATCAGAATCGACAATCGGCCCACCAGCACATAGTGACTGTCGGAGCCTTTCTTGTTGATCAGTGGCTTGTAGATGTCATACGTCCAAACCGTTGAGAAGGCGCTCACGTTGCCGGCCATACCGCTCATAAACCCGGCAATCAGTGCGGTAATGCCCAATCCCAGCAGCCCCGGCCCTAGGTAGCGAACCATCATCAGCGGCAGTGCCTGGTTGTAGCTGTGCAGCTCCGCGTCCGGCACCCCTGCCAGCACCTTCTGCTGGTACGCGGCAGGCAAAGTGGTCTTGGCCATCGCCGCTGAACAAGCTCCAGGGTCGCTTACGCTGCTGCCGGAACCACCGGAACAGGCTGCGACAACGTCCTCGCCCACCAGTTGCCTGCGGCTGCCATCAGGATTCTGCAACAGCACCAGCCCAAGCAGTCCGGGCAAAATCACGATGAACGGCACCGCCATCTTGAAGAACGATCCGATGATCGGAGCCATGCGCGCGGCGCGCAGGTTGTGCGCGGCCAGCACGCGCTGCACAACAAGAAAGTCCGTCGTCCAATAGCCGAAGCTGATCGCGAACCCCAGGCCGAACACAATCCCCGTCCAATGCACGCCCATCGGGTTCGCGGCAAAGCTGCCCGTGTCCCGCCAAAGATGGAAGTAGCTGTCTCCATGCACGCCGGTCATCGACTGCATGTTGGCCATAATCTGCCTCTTCAGGCCACCCACACCGCCAGCCTGAATCATGCCCAGGATTGGCACCAGGAGCGCGCCGCCCCAGATCAATACAAACTGCAACACCTCGTTGAAGATGGCCGAACGCAAACCGCCCAACCCCACGTACAGCGCCACCGCTACGGATGAAACAAAGATGCTGAAGCTGATGTCCCAGCCCAGCACAACCTTCATCACCACGGCCATGGCAAACATGTTCACGCCGCTCATCAGGATCATCTCGGTGGCGAAGGCAAACGCAGCCACGCTCCGTGCTGCCCCGCCAAAGCGCAGATCAAGATACCCTGGCACCGAGTGCGTCTTCGACACGTAATAAAACGGCATCATCACCAGGCCCAAAAACAGCATGGCGGGAATCGCGCCGATCCAATACCAGTGCGTGGCCAGAATCCCATACTGGTAGGCCGATCCAGCCCAGCCCATCAGCTCCAGCGAACCCAGGTTCGCTGAAACAAAGCTGAGACCGGCAATCCATGCCGTCATCTCCCGCCCGGCCATAAAGAACTCTTCGCTGGTGTTGGACTGGCCCTTGAGATAAAAGCCGATCCAGATAACCATCACAAAGTAGATGGCAACCACCGCGATATCGAGCGGACGCAGATGCGCCAGCGGTTCTGTGCTGAATGCAAGCAGGGCCGGCAGGGATCCTAAGGAGCCGGCGGCGAGTGTTGCTGGGACCAATCCAAACATTGTGTCACCTTGAAGGGCGTCAATACGTCCACGGTGGCTTGGGACGTTCGCCCTTAAGTAAATGGGTTTACTACTACTGCTGTCAAGTGGAAAGCCGCCTGCGGGAGCAAAAATCCCCCGGCCGGCAACCTGCGGTGTAAAACCAGCAAAACACAAGGCCCTGGAAAACGAGAAAGCGTTTACCGGACGAAGTGTAGCATACAAACCCCGCCTCGCACGACCCCTCACAACGAAAGGCCGTGCCCCACGGAATTAGTCGCTGTCTCCTCTTACTCCACGCCGCCCTTCGCCAGCCGCCCCGCCTTCCCGCCAGGCAGCTTTTCTTCCACCGTAATGCCCCGCTCTCCCGGAGCAGCGATCAGCAAGGTGCGCCCATCGGTAAACGTCACCGTCGCCGAGCGGCCATCCTTGCCCGGCGCAACCGACGCCACCGGATTCGCCTGCCCCGGCTTCAGCGGGACGAATAGCGATAGCAATAGCTGCGCCCCGGCCCCGGTCTGCGCATGCAGCAGCGTGGTGGCGGGTACATTCTGCGGGTCCATATCCTTGCGCACATTCCAGCCCAGTATCTCGGGAGTCTCCTGTGCAGTCACCGCCCCCACTTCAAGCCCCTTGGTCAGCAGCGGCACAATCACAAGGTTCGCCTGTCCCTCGTCGGTCGTCTCCAGCGCCTGCGTCGCCGCATCGATGCGCCTCTTCGTCGTCAGCAACTGCCAGCGCGCCTGGTACTTGTGCTGTTCCGCATCGTTCGGCCGCATGCGGTCTGCCACCACAAACAAGTCGGGCTTCACAAACAGCACATCCCTCTGCTGCGAGGCAGGCCGAACGCGCTGCGGTCCGTAGCCCTCCGTGTATTCGCCCGACACAAAGTCAAACACGCTGTTCGACTGCCAGTGCGAGTCCAGCGGCCCTTGCGTAATCAGGTCCGGATCATGCCACGGGTCTTTCGAAGTCGTCGGCCGGTTCTGCCCCAGCCCGTCCACAATCATGCAGTTCGAGCCATAGCTCGATGTGGCCCAGGTCCTCCACTTGCTCTGCTCATAGCTGCCGCCGCCTGTATTGAAAACCACCGGCCGGCCCCATGCCCATATCACCAGTCCCAGTTTGTCCTGGTGTTGATGCGCCATGCCGATTGGTCCCAGCCTTATGCCCAGGTAGTTGGCTTCGTGGCTCCAGTCGGACCGCATCGCCGCTTCACCCGCGCGATCTAGATACACTGACGTGTACGCGGGTGCCTTGCCCGCCTGCCCGTCTGTCTGTACCCACTTGAAATCCTCCCGGTTGGGAAAATTCGCCACCGCCATCTTGAAGATGCCCGGCAGGTACTGCGGCAGGCCATTGTTGTACTTGGGATTGAACCGGTCCGGCGTCATGATCTTCAGTTGAAACTCGAAGCCCTTTTCCAGCGGCGTCGTATAGCCAACCGGTAGTTCCGCCAGACGCCCCGTCCAGCGCGCAATCTGCGGAATCTTTAGGATGTTGCCCAAAGCCACGTTCTGATACTCGGTTGAGAGTTCGTCCTGCGCGCCGTCGGGAAGAAACTGCGTCCGCGCCTCTTCCGCCAGCTTGCCCGCCGCAAAACTCCGCCAGTCCGCCGCGTCCTTGAACTCGGGAAACAGCGCGCCCACCGCGTACAATCCGCTCATCTCCATGGTAAGAAAATTGAGCCGCGTGTTGTTGTGGCGCAGATAGTTTCCATGGTCAAGAAATGAACTCACAAAAAGCACCAGGTCTGTATCGCTCAGCGAGGGCGAACTCCGAAAAGCAAAGAACGCCGACGGCCACGAGCCGCCCATGCGAATCCCGGCCTCGATCGTGCGCCAGGTAGACCCCACCACGTTGTCCACGTGGTCCGCCACCGGGCACTGCGCAATCCAGGAGATCATCTCCCGGTCAAACGTCTTTGCATAGCGCTCATCCGTTGTGGACCAGTAGGTGCGGCCCAGCGCGCCCCACACTCCCATCCGGCTCAGTTGCCACTGCCACTCGTTGTCCGGCGCAACTCCCGGCATATAATGCGTAGCGTTGTAGTGCCAGTCAATGTCTCCATTGGGAAACGTGTAATAGTAGGGCGTCTGCCCGCCCTGCAGCTTGCCCGCCACGGCCCAGTCCGCCAGCGTCTTGTCCCGCTCCGTGCGCAAACCCCTGCTTCCCGTCTCTGTTTCCGATCCCCAACTCACTGATCGCCTTGTGCGCAGATACGCCGCCAGCGCCTTCTCCGCCCCGGCCGTGTCCTTCTTGCTCCACGCCGCGGCCACCGCCGCCAGTTCCGGACGACTCAGATCCAGCGCATTGAATACCGCCGCCTCACGCTGGCTGATCTCCGCCGCTGTCAGATGTTGCGCCGCATTTGCATTCGGCCCCTGTGCCGCCGCAATCCCAGCTCCCATACACAAACCAAGAACAGCAATTCCCAAAGCAATCGACTTCATATCTCTCCTCATCCAATCCTGCAAAAATCATTTGCCGCGTACCCCATCCATTCCGCATTCTTTGCGGATTGGGTGGGATAGAAAACACTACTTCGCGCCCCCATCACTTGAACCGCCCTCAGCAGAGCGCGCCGCCGTCCCATCCGCCCGTGTTTCCTTCACTGAGATGCCCCGCTCTCCGGGGCTTGAAATCCACAACTTGCGCCCATCTTCCATCGTCACCGTGGCAGAGGTTCCATCCGCTCCCGGCGTCACGCCGGCAACCGGGCTCGCCTGTCCCGGTTGCAGCGGAACAATCAACGTCAGCAGCAGTTGCTTCCCCGTGCCGCTCAACGTATGCAGCAGCGTGGTCGCGGGAACCCGGCGCGGATTGTCGTAGACACGAATGCTCCAGCCCAGAATCTCCGGATCTTCCTGCGCCGACACCGCCGCAACATCCATCCCTTTGCTCAGTAGCGGAACCACTGCCACATTAGCCTTGCCCGCATCGGTCGTCTCCAGCACATGCGTCGCCGCGTCAAGCTTTGTCTGCGTGGTCAGCAGATGCCATCGCGCCTGGTAGGTGTGGGAACTCGCATCGTTCGGCCGCATGCGGTCAGCCACAATATACAAGTCCGGCTTCAGAAACAGCACGTCGCGCTGCTGCGTCGCCGGCTTCACATGCTCCGGCCCGTAGCCGTCCTTGTAATCCCCTGAAGCGAAATCGAACACGCTGCTTGTCTGCCAATGGCCATCAATCGGCCCTTGGCTGATCATCGTTGCGTCATGCCAGGGGTCCTTCCAGTCCGGCACGCGGGTCTGCGCCATTCCGTCCACAATCACGCAGTCATGCGAGTAAGAAGAGATGGCCCAGTTCCGCCACTTGCTGTGCTCATAGCTGCCGCCTCCGCTATCAAACAGCAGCTCGCGCCCATACGGCCAAACAATCACTTCCAGCTTGTCCTGGTGCTGATGCCCCATCCCCATCGGGCCCAGCCGGAACAGCAGGTAGTTGTCCTTGCGCGTCCATCCGGAACGCATCACCGCATGCCCTGCGCGGTTCAGAAAGATCGACGTAAAATTTGGCTGCGTCCCTTCCCTGCCGTCCGTCGCCACCCACTTGAAGTCGGTGCGCTTGGGAAAGTTCACCACCGCCATCCGGGTAAACAACGCGGGAAGCGATCCCGTGCCCGCGTCATTCAGTTTCGGATCAACCCTGTCTGGAGCCATCAGGGCCATCTGGAACTCGTAACCCTTTTCCAGCGGAGCGGAGTAGTCTGCCGGCAACTCCGCCGTACGCCCCGTCCATCGCGCAACTTCCGCAATCTTCAAGATGTTGCCCAGCGCAACATTTTGATAACCGGTGGATAGCTCGGCCTGCGCCCCATCCGGCAAAAACTGCCTGCGAGCCTCTTCCGCCAGGTGGTTGGCTGCAAAGGTCCGCCACTCCGCGGCCTCCTTGAACTCGGGGAACGCCGCCCCTGCTGCGTAAAGCCCGCTCATCTCCATCGTGAACCAGTTCAACCGCGTAAAGTTTTTACGCAGATACTGCCCGTGATCCAGAAAAGCGTCGGCAAACACGATCAGGTCCGCGTCGCTCATCGACGACGACTTGCGAAACGCAAACAGCGCCTCCGGCCACGGCCCGCCCATGCGGATGCCCGCCTCAATGGTTCTCCACGCCGACCCGGCCACATTGGCCGCATGGTCCGGAACCGGGCACTGCGCCACCCACGAGCGCATCTCCCGCACAAACGCCTGCGCGTAGCGCTCGTCGTGAGTAGCCTTGTAGGCGCGGCCCAGGCTGCCCCAATACGCCATGCGGTTCATCTGCCACTGCCACTCGTCGTCCGGCGCCATGCCTGGCTCGTGATAGGTCAGGTTGTAGTGCCAATCAATGTCGCCATGTGCAAACGCATGCGTCAGCGGATTGCCCCCGCCCGCGAGCTTGCCTGCCACCGCATCGTCTGCAACCGCTCGGTCCCGCGCAGCGGAGCCCGGCCGCTCGTCCGGCTCGCCTTCCTGCCCCCATCCCACTGAGTCTCGATTGCGGAAGTACGCCGCCAGCGCCTTCTCCGCCGCCCCAGCGTCCTTGTTCCTCCAGGCAGCGGCCACCGCGGCCAACTCCGGGCGGCTCAAATCAAGAGCATCCAGAACCGCCGCCTCATGCTGGCGCACCTCTGCCTGAGTCAGTTGCTGCGCGGCCACGCCCGCCGGCTCCTGCGCGCTCAGCAGCAGTCCTGCATGCAACATCCCACCAAGAACTAAACAACCAAAGGCAATCGATTTCATCTCCCCTCCTTGTCCGGGGAAAAAAGATACAGCATGGATTCAGCAATCTTGCACAAGTTGTTGGGGTGTCCGGATCTTTCACGGCACACCTCTCGCCTGCCGCTGGCGCGGGTCAATCATACCAAAGTGATTGATCACCTTGAGACGACTCAAGCAGTGTCGGTTTCTTCACAATGGGAAGGCCCCCGGCAGTGGGCCCCTGAGTAGCACCGGCCTCCAGGCCGGCTGTCGTGCCGGTCTCCTGACCCGCACATCGCTGCTCGCGGCGTGGAGACCAGAGCTACGTAAATACGCAATTTACGAATAAGTTCTAATTATCGATTGATTCGGAAAACGAGCTCCGCCTATTCGTTTCCGGTCACAACTTCATGCAGCCACCCCGGAGCCTTCAGCAACTCGCGAGGCCGCGAACCGTCCGCCTGGCCAACCAGCCCATCGCGCTCCATCAAGTCAATCAAGTGCGCGGCGCGTCCGTAGCCGATGCGCAACCGACGCTGCAACAGCGATGTGGAGGCCTTGCCAAACTCGAAGACCAGCCGCACCGCGTCGTCAAACAGCGGGTCGTTCTCATCAGGGTCGGGATTTGAACCATCCACGTTGATGCGTTCATCCTTTGGCGACTCAAGGAAGCCCTCAACATACTCGGCCTCGCCCTGCGCCTTCCAAAAGCCCACCACCGCGGCGGTTTCCTTTTCGCTCACATACGGAGCGTGCAGCCGCTGCAGCCGGCTCGTCCCCGGCGGCAGAAAAAGCATGTCGCCACGACCCAGCAGCGCCTCGGCTCCGTTGGTGTCCAGAATCGTCCGTGAATCCACCTTGGTGGCCAGGCGGAAGCTGATGCGCGTGGGCACGTTGGCCTTGATCAGTCCGGTAATCACGTCCACGCTGGGCCGCTGCGTGGCCAGTATCAGGTGAATGCCCACCGCGCGAGCCATCTGCGCCAGCCGCGTAATGGACTCCTCCACGTTGGCCCGGTCCAGCATCATCAGGTCGGCGAGTTCGTCGATGATGATCACGATAAAGGGCAACGGCTCCTCGTTCTCGCCGTCGTCAAACAGCGAGGGCATTGAGCCTTCAAAAAGCTTGTTGTACTGGTCGATATTGCGCACGCTGCGGCTGGCCAGCAGTTTCAGCCGCCGCTCCATCTCGCGCACGGCATTGCGCAGCGCATTGGCCGCCAGTTTCGGTTCGGTGATGATCGGCGTAAACAGGTGCGGAATGCCCTCGTACATGCCCAGTTCCACGCGCTTCGGGTCCACCAGGATAAGGCGCACCTGGCTCGGCGTAGTGCGGAACAACAGGCTCATGATCATCGCGTTGATGGCCACTGACTTGCCCGACCCCGTCGAACCCGCAATCAGCACATGCGGCATTGAGGCCAGATCGGCCGTCACGATGCGTCCGTTGATGTCCTTGCCCATCGCCAGCGTGAGCCGCGACTTCGCCTTGTGGAAGGTCTCGCTCTCCAGCACGTCGCGCAAATGAATCGTCTCGCGCTCGTGGTTCGGCACCTGGATGCCCACTGTGCTCTTCCCCGCCATACGCTCAATCAGAATGCTCTCGGCGCGCATCGCCAGGCACAAGTCATCGGCAAGCCCCGTAACGCGCGAGTACTTTACCCCCGCCTCCGGCTTGAACTCGTAGGTCGTCACCATCGGCCCTGGATTGATCTGTACTACCTGGCCGCGCACGTCGAACTCCGCGCACTTCTCCACCAGCACCTTGGCCTCTTCGCGCAGTTCATCCTCGCGAACAGTCTGCGGGCCTTCTCCCGGATTCAGCAGCGTGCTTGGCGGCAGTTTGAAGCCGCTCACATTCTTCGGTGCCACGGTGGCCAGCCGAACATCCGCATCGGCACGTCCGTGAATGGCAATCTCGCCGCCATGCCGCTGTGCCGGTGCTGGCGCAGGCTCATACCGCTGCGGAGTGGGCCGCAACTCAACCGGGCGCGGCACAGGCTCTGGATCAGGCTCCACCGGGGCCTCATAGTGCGGCACCGCAATCGGTTCTGCCGCCTCCGGAACCTCCGCCTCGGCGCGCTCCCAGATGCTGGGCCTCCGCACCGCGGCCGTTATCGGAATCTCGTCTTCTGCCGATTCGTCTGCTTCTTCTTCCCCTGCCAGCTCAAAATTCCTTCGCTGGAATGCCGGAATCTCGTCCAGCGGATCGATTTCCTCAACGCGTTCCCGGCGGCCAAAGAGCGCAGCCAGGCGGCTCGGTGGCTTCACAAACTGCTCCCGGCCTTCCTCTGGATGGACTCCGGGGATAAACTGCTGACGCCGCATGGACGCAGTCGCTCCAGCCTGCTTGGCCTCGCGTTCCGCCATCCGCTCTTCCCGCAGCTCCGCCCGTTCCTCGCGCCAGTTCCTCCACCGGTCATGCCAGTTCCTTGCATGCAGCCAGCGGTCTACAATCCCTTCCTTCAAGGCAGAGACAACAATCGTGGAGGCAAAGTAGAGTCCTGCCGCCGCCAGCACTCCCGTCACCAGCCACGCGCCCTGGATGTTGAGGTAATTCACCAGCAGGCCGGCCATCAGCCGCCCCACAACCCCCTCCACTGGCACCTGGTGCATCCAGCGCCATTGCCATGGCAGCAGTCCAAATGCTGTGGGAACAAAAACGAGAGCCAGCAAGGTGCCCAGCCAGCGCAGCAAGGCTGATCCGCCGCGGCGCGACCGCATCCAGGTCCAGCCAATTCCGCCCAGCCACAGTGGCAGGCAAAAGGCCGTAACTCCCAGCGTCTGCAGCAGCATGTCGCTCAAATACGCGCCAAACAGGCCGATCCAGTTGCGAACGGCATTCGGCACGGCTTGATCCGCAGCCGTGTTCAATGAGGGGTCGGTCGAGTGGTAAGTGGCCAGGGCAAGCAAAAGGAGGAGCGAGACCAGCACCAGCACAAGCCCCAGAAACAGGTTCACGGCGCGGTTTCGCGTGGGCGAAAGAACTATGCGTATGGGCTTCATGGCGGGGGCATTTCCGCTCCAGGGCCGCCACGAATCTTTCCGGGGGCAAGCCGAGCAAGCGGACGAATAATCCCAGAGCAGCTTCTATTATCCCTGCCCATCAGCCCGATTTCAGGCAAAACAAAGCGGGGGGAACCTTTGCGTCCACCCCCGCCTCAAATCAGGTCCTATTTAAAAAATCAGACGGCGATATACTTCGTCCCCCACAGCAACAGCGCCCCGCCCAGCAGGATGCGGTAGATGGCAAACATCGTAAATCCGTGCTTCCGCACCCAGAACAGGAACCACTCCACCACGCCCAGCGCCACAATAAACGAAACCACCAGCCCGATAAGCAGCACAATCCAGCGTTCCGGGGTCATCTCCACATGCGCGGCTGCAACTCCCGCAGCCTCCGCCGCCTTGCTGGGATGGATCTCCTTGATAAAGTCCCACCCCGTTGCGGCAATCATCGTGGGAATCGAAATTAGGAAGCTGAACTCCAGCGCCGTGGGGCGATCAAGTCCCGCAATCTGCCCGGCGGCAATCGTAGACATCGAGCGCGACGTCCCCGGAAAAACCGCCGACAGCGTCTGGCAAAGTCCGACCCAGACCGCCTGCGGAAGCGTCATCTGTTCCACATGGAGGGTACTCGACTCGCGGCGAGCCGCCCACACATCCACAACCCACATCACGATTCCGCCGATAAGCAGCGCCAGCGCCATAACATTCAGGCTGCCAAGGTTCTTCTCGCTCCACTTATGCAGCAGCAGGGCCGGGACAGACGTAAAGCCAAACGCAATCAGCGTCAGCGAAATGGGGTGGGTCAGCCAGTTGCGATCGCCATCCTCGCCTTTCGGAAAGGTGCGCAAAAAATCCACAATCCGGCCCAGAAACAGCAGGCACAGCGCCAGAATCGCGCCTAGTTGAATTACGATCGTGTACATCTTCCAGTACGCGTCATCCAGCGGAATCTTCATCAGCGCTTCGGTAATGCGCAGATGCGCCGTTGAGCTGACCGGTAAAAACTCGGTCAACCCCTCCACAATGCCCAGCAGAATGGATTGAATATAAGGGCTCAAGAAGCCTCCAGGGTGCGGTTGCCTTACGCTGGAAAGAAAGAGTGAGAACAGGGAAGAGTCAACTCACTCTCGGTCAATGCCATATACAGGAATGCCTTCATCCAATTTGTACACCAGCGCCCCTGCTCGCCACGCAAAATCCGACGCCGCAAAGTGCTCTTTCAGCTTCGCGGCCAGTTCCCGTGCGTGATTGTGGGCGTTGTCGCTCTTCTTGTCGTCTCCGTTGGCGGCGTACATGTCCGTCAAAACCGCCTGCCTGTAGACCGCTTGGTAGAGCGCCTGTGCCGTCCGCGGCCCGTCGGGGTGCTCCATCGCGTACTTCTCGTAAATCTCCGACTCCTTTGCCGGACACTGCGTCGATCCCTGCCACTCTCCGCACAGCTTGTTATCAATCAGGACGAAAGCCGCCAGATCCGCCTGCCGTGTGTGCGGATACTGCTTCATCAGCTTCTTCAGTTCGTCCTCGTCCATCTGCTCGCGCAGGTAGTTTTCCTTCTCCCTGGCCGACGGCCGTGTAGACGCATCCGCCTTCTGTATCTGCCACAGAATGTCCGCCGCCCGCCACGTCGCTTCCGGCGTCAGCGGCGAGTTCGGAAACATCTCCACAATCCGCCGATACAGCAGCCGGGCGCTCTGCGCCGCGTTGATGGGGCCCTTCGGGTCTGAGGCCAGTGACTCCTGATTGGCCGCTTCCCCCATCAATATTTGGTCGCCCCCCGCCGTGGTCTCCACCACAATCCCCTTGGCCGCTATCCAGCCCGACACAGGCGGCGGCGTTGCGTCTGCGCCCAGAATCGGTGCGTCCTTGTCCCGCGCCTCTTCAATATCCGTATTGGCATACACGCGCATCCAGGGGCCGCTCTTCTCAGCCACCACCATCTCGCGCCCAATCTGCACCTTGTCCACCTTTTGTGAACTCGTGTCGGGCGCAACGTAAAGCCAGGTAACCCGCAGCGCCGCAGCGCGCGGCCCGGCCATCGGCTTCACCAACTGGACCTTCTTCTCCCCCCAGGCAGGCAGCGCCAGGCTCAGGAGCACCAGCCCCATCGGCAGCGTACGCAATGCGATTTTTCGCAGCTTGATCACCTTCAAAATGATAGTCCAATTCCTGCCCTTGTTCACTGCCCGCCGCCCACCGTTTTCTCCGCCAGCACCTCCGCCAGCATCATCGGGTCCACATTCCCCCCGCTCACCACGGCCACGGCCCTTCGATACTCTGGCAACTCCTCGGCATGAAACAGCAGCGCCGCCACCGGCACCGCCCCGCTCGGCTCCGGAACCAGTCTCGTTGTCGCCACAATCGCCCGCATCGCGGCGCGAATCTCCGCCTCCGTAACCGTAATCACCCTGTCCACAAACGCCTGGATATGCGCGAAATTCCGTTCCCCCACGCTCTGCGTCCGCAATCCGTCCGCAATCGTCCGGCTCGTCAGCTCCGCGCCCCAGGTAACAATCTTCCCGGTCCTGAAGCTCTCCGCCGTGTCCCCGGCCAGCTCCGGCTCCACCCCAAACACCTTGGCATGAGGCCTCAGTTGTTTCACTGCCGCCGCCACGCCGCTCAGCAGCCCGCCGCCGCTCACCGGCACCAGCACCAGTTCCACCTCCGGCCACTCCTCCACAATCTCCAGACCGCAGGTCGCCTGCCCGGCAATAATGTCGTCATCGTCGTAGGGCGGAATCACTACGTAGCCATGCTCGCGCACCAGTTGCTCGGCCACTGCCAGCCGCTCGCTTGAGGCCAGTCCCACGTCTACCACCTCTGCTCCCAGCGCCAGCGTCGCCGCCCGCTTGATGGCCGGCGCATTTGACGGCATCACGATAACCGCCTTTGCCCCCACCTCTCGCGCCGCATACGCCACCGCCTGCGCGTGGTTCCCGCTTGAATACGTAATCACCCCGCGCCGAATCTCCTCCGGCGTAAGCTGCAAAATCTTGTTGGCCGCGCCCCGCATCTTGAACGCGCCAATCGGCTGCAGGCTCTCCGCCTTCAGGCGAATCTCTTTTGAGGTCCCATACCCCGCCAGGCCCGGAAACGGCGCACGCACCAGCGGCGTCCTCACGGCAATATGCGCAATCCGCGCCGCCGCCGCGCGAATCGTCTCAATCGTCACCAATTCTTGTCCTTCAGATCTCACGTTCCACCCTCGCCGCCGCCGTATCGACTCTCCCGGGCGCGGCCATCCAACTATCCAGTATCACCCATCACAGCGCACCCTCCACCGCCAAACAGTTCGGCTCCAGGCCTTTACCGCCGTTTCCGCACCCCCGCTCGCAACCTCCCCAGACGCGAAAACTCTCTGCACCAAAACAAAGCGCGGCAGCCGAAGCTGCCGCGCCCTGGGTTGTGATCCACCTTCGTTTAGAAGGTGAACTTGGCCGCCACTTGAAGCTGGCGAGGACCGTAGAGCGTGTTGTTGGTGCTGCTCTTGGTGTTGAAGGCGTTGGCGCCTACACCGGTGTAGGGGCTGAAGCAACCTTGCAGCGAAGAGCTGGAAGGAGCTGAGCCAGTCGTCGAGCAAACCACCTTCGTGCCTGAAGGCAGCGTGATCGAGCTGGCAGCCGCCGTGTATGCGGTATAGCTGCTGTTCACGCCCACGATGATCGTCTGGTTAAGCGCGTTGAAGGCATCCACTGAGAAGTCCAGGGACATCTTGTCGTGGATCGGGAACTTGCGCGAGATGCGCAGGTCCATGTCGCTGAAGCCCGGCATCGGGATGCTGTTGCGGCCAATCTGCGGCGGACGGCCGTTGGTCGCGCCGCCTGAGCCGGAGCTCATTGCGCCGCCGTAAATCCCGCCTTCATCCGCATAGCTGCTCGACGAGGTGGCGCCGGAGAAGATGCTTGAGCCGTTGATGCCCAGGTAGACAGGCTGACCGGTGGAAGCAATCTCGCTGCCGGAGAACGAGAACCCGTTCACCGCATTGCGAACCAGCGCGTTGGCAACCTGGAATTTGGGTTGATAGACGAAGGTCAAGGTAAAGCGGCTGCGGATGTCGGTATCCGAAGGTCCGTTCTCAGCCTTGATGTTGTTCGGGTCCAGCGGAACATCGCCACCGTAGAAGGTACCGTTCGCGCCGCCCACCTGATCGGTGTCGCTGGCGTGGGCCCAAGTGTAGTTGGCCACAAACTCCAGGCCGTTGGCAAAGGGCTTGCGGAGGGTAACGGCCATGGCGTTGTACCAGGTGTTGGCCACGCTCAAGCCGGTGTTGAAGCTGGCAAGCTGCGTGCTTGCGTTCTGCGCTGCGCCCGCAACAAGGTAGCGGCGATCGCTGGGCAGGTAGACGGGAACCGTCATCTGCCTGGTCAGTGCGCCTGTAGCGTCAACAATGTTATAGGTCTTGATGCCGCTCGGCTTCTGGCCCAGCAACTGCGCGTCCACAAACACCGGCAGGCGCATGCCGCGCGTGCCAATGTAGCCGATGCTCAGCGAGAGCTTGCCCGGCAGCAACTGCTCCAGCGAGAGTTCCATTTCGTGCGAATAGGGAGGAACAAAGTTGGGATCAAGACCGTGGAAGCTCTGCGAACCCAATGCACTCGGTCCAAGCACCTTGGGAGTCGTGCCGCCCGTCGGAATCAGCGCCGTGCCTACCGCCGGACCCGGAGGCAGGAAGGGCACGTTGGGATACTGCATCGTTGCCCCGGTCACAAACGAGGATGTGCAGCTCGACTTGCAACCAGAGTAGTTGTAGTTGACCTGCACCACGCCGTTCTCTACCCGCATCGCATAGTAGGTCGAACCCTGGTTCAACGCCGTATAGATGCCGTATCCGCCGCGGATCACTGTGCCGGGGATAATGTTGTAGGAGAAGCCGAAACGAGGCGACACGCGGGTCGACACGTTCTTGATCGTCTGCGTGTAAAGGTTTGAGATGGGAGCGTAATTGGTGTTGATCTTGCCCGGAGGCGGCGTCTGCTGGAAGTCGTAGCGCACGCCGGCATTCACAGTCAGCTTGCGGTTAACGGCCCAGGTGTCCTGAACAAAGCCGTCGTACATCTTCATCCAGAAGTCGTCCTTGCCCTGCGTACCGGCAACGGTGTTTACCTGGTCAACGGTCTGCACAAAGCTGTTGTAGTGGTAGCCTGCATAAGGATCGGTGTTACCGCCCTGGCCTTGGAAAGCATCCGCTATCCAGTCGGCGAACTGAGCAGCGTTGTTGGCGTCACTGTAGCCGTAGATGCCGCCACCCTGAAACAGGTTGATCATGACCTCGTGCACGATGTTGGCGTCGCCGCCGAACTTGATCGTGTGACGTCCCTTGGCCCAGCTGAACACATCCGAACCCTGCCAGCGATGCTCATCCGGCTCGGCGATACGGGGCAGTGCGTTGGGCATGCCAAACGTGAGTGCTCCAATCGCAACTGAAGGAGCGGCATCGTTCGAGCCGGCCGTCTCCAGATCGCGGCCCCACTGGCCGTGAATCTGGTTCACCATGCTGCTGCTCAGCGTCGTGGTCAAGCCGCCCACCAGGAAGCGCTCGTGGTAGTTGGTCGGGCCGTTCGTCGTCGGCGATCCGTTTGATACCGTCGGGGCAGAGCTGTAACCGTTGGTCGAAGCGAAGTCGGCAAAGTTGAAGTCGATGAAGGCGTCGTTCTTGGCGTTGACGTGGTAGTCAAGGCGCGGGAAGAACAGGTTCTGCTTCGCATACCGCGAAGGCGCTGCCTCACCCACATTCATCAGGAACTGGATGCCCGCCGTGCACATCGTCGAGGTGATCGTCGCGGGGCACTGCGTCGGAGAAATCACGGTTCCGGCGCTGTTGCTGGCCGTCGGCGTCAGCGTAATGGTGTTGGTGTTGTAGTAGAGCGCGCGGCCTACCTTGCGGTAGCCGTCATAGGTAAAGAAGTAGAACAGCTTGTCCTTGATCAGCGGACCACCTACCGAACCGCCAAACTGGTTCTGCTGGTGAATCGGCTGGGTCAGCAAAGCGGCGGCCAAAATCGGCGTGCTCGATGCGCTGCCATACAGGGCGTTGAACTTGCTCAGCGGATCAAGCGCATTCAGATCCGGATAGCGCAGAAAATAGAACAGGTCGCCATGCATCGCGCTGGTGCCGCTCTTGGTGATCGCGTTCACCTGGCCGCCTGCGGCCTGGCCAAACTCCACCGAGTAGTTTGATGTCTCGGCCTGGAACTCCTTGATCGAATCGATCGAGTAAACATAAGGTGCGCCCGACGCACGGCCACGAGCCTCGGCAAACAGCATCTGGTTGTTGTTGGCGCCGTCTACATAGTTCTGGTTGTAAAGGCCGCTGATGCCGTGGAAGCTGATCAGGCCTGAACCGCCGTCCTGGGTCACAGCCGGGGTCAGCAGCACAAAGGTTGACCAGTTGCGGGCATTCACCGGCAGATTCTGCATCATCTGCTGGTCCATCACCTGCGAAACTTCTGTTTTTTCCAAATCCAGAATTGCGCCGCTACCCTCCACCTCAACGGTGGTGATCTCAGCCTTCACATTCATCGTCAGGCTGATGGTCAGGGTCTGACCAACCTGCAGCGTCAGTCCGGTAGTCTCTGAGGTGCCAAAGTTGGCTGCCTTGGCGCTTACCTTGTAGTGGCCCGGCACCAGAAACGGCGCGGTGTAGAGTCCTGCCGAGTTGGTCGTGTACAAGTGCGTGACGCCCGTATCAGTGTTGGTCACCGTCACCGTCGCGCCAGAAATCACTGCCTGCGCGGCATCCTCAACGGTTCCAGTAATGGCGCCTGCGCCTGACGTTTGCGCAACCGCGGAAACACAGGCAAAGGTCACGATGAACGCCAGTGCAAGCACAGCGACACACCGCGAGTTACAGAATTTCCAGATCTTATTCATGGCTCTCCTGGGAAGGATCAGAGTTGCATTGGAATGGGCTCATCCTACCATGCACGAAATTAAGGACAGATAAAGGAATGAACCGTTTTGTGTAGTCTTTTCGTTACAAATTCAAGGACAAAAACAAATGCAGTGCAAGAACGCACAACACCTTGGTGTCCTGTCTCTCAAATTCACGACAGAACAGAAACTGTCATTCTGAGGGAACGGGGCCCCGAACGCTTTCAGTTCGGAGGTAGTGAGTGAAACATCTGCTTTTGCTCTTTCGTGCTTTCACAAAGAACTTCTGAAACACGAAACTCGGTGGGCTTTTCCTTTGAATTGCCTGCATCGCGCCAGGCTGAGTTCAAACAGAACTTG
>Ga0316226_1001604_pt1 | contig 23581 bp, 14 predicted proteins | sample TBH18017metaG_FD_206009 | JGI IMG/M metagenome (GOLD analysis project Ga0316226, IMG submission 206009) | Freshwater microbial communities from Trout Bog Lake, Wisconsin, USA - TBH18017 | ecosystem: Environmental > Aquatic > Freshwater > Lake > Hypolimnion/Profundal zone | place: USA: Wisconsin...
AGATCGGCAGCCGCCTCCCCGCCTTCTGCACCTCCATGGGACGCTGCCTGCTCGCCTACCTTCCCCCCGAGGATCTTGAGCTGTTCCTCGCCCGCATCGATATGCGCCGCTACACCGCGCGCACCGTCAACTCCATCGAGAAGCTCCGCGCACTGCTCCGCTCCACCCGCCGCGCAGGCTACACCATCTGCGACCAGGAACTGGAGGTCGGACTCCGCTCCGTCGCCGTCCCCGTCTTCGCTCCCTCCGGCAAGGTCGTCGCCGCCATCAATGTCAGCGGCCAGGCCCAGCGCATGCCCCTCACCGACATGCAGACCACCTTCCTCCCCCACCTCCGCGCCGCTGCCACCGAACTCAGCATGTGCCTCCGCTAGTGCCGGAACGCACTTCTCCCCCCTCTTGGCAAGAAACTGCAAGCTGTTCCCTGTATTGATTTGCTGAACCATCTATGCCGGAAACAGTTCACCCATGATTGGGCAGGCAACTTGAAGGTTAAACAAACATCCCGGCGGTTTGGCCGCCGGGATGATGGTGTTGTGACCTTGTTCCAGTGCTACTGCACGCCCAGATCGATGCTGGTTGTGGTCGTGCTGTAGTTGGCGCCCGTGTAGGTCGCCGTCAGGTGGTGCATGCCGCTGGTAAAGGTGGTTGTGTAGTTGGCGTTCCCGTTCGCATCCACCGCCACGGTGGCAAACAGGTGGCTGCCTTCAGAGAAGGCGACTGAGCCAATCCCGTTCGGCGCACCAGCGCTGGCCGACGCCACCGAAGCCTGCAGCGTCACATGCTGGCCCGCATTCGGACTCCAGTTGTCGGGCAGGAAGCTCAACTCCACATCCGCAGGTGTCACCGTGAAGTGCTGCGTCGGCAGCGCAAAGGCTGCGTAGTTGGTCGTCTGCGGATAGTTGATGGTCATCGTGTAGCTACCCACAGCCGGCTTGCTGAGCGACCACAGCGAATGACCAACGTTGTTGAACGGTACTGTTACACCTGTTCCGCCGTTCACCGAGTAGACGATGCCGCCCGGCAGAATCGCCGGATCATCCGGATTGGCGTCGCACTGGTAGTCGGCGCCGTAAGCGAACGTCGGGCTCCAGCAGTCCACCTCGAGTTGTGACGGGTAGAGCGGCACGGTGATGACAATCAGGTTCGAGTAGCCGGCCGGGTTGGTGCCGTCGCCCAGGTAGTACGCGGTGAAGTAGTGCGTGCCCACGTTCAGGCCTGGTGTGATGTACCAATCCGCGCATCCGCCGGGTTGCAGTGTCTGCGTGGTCAGCACGGTCGCGCCATCCAGCAGTTCAATCTGCCCCGTGGCGAACTTGCCGGTCGTCGTCGTCACGCACATGTCTGCGTTCGCCTCGCCCGGATACGTCCATGTCGTGCTGTTGGCCGGCACAGTGTTGGAGAAGGACAGCTTCACCTGGCTATCCACCGGCGGCTGCACCATGTTGATGGTCTGCACAACCGGCGCTGCTGCGGTGTAGTTGGTGTTGCCGGCTTGGTTGGCAGTGACGGTCACTGTGCCCACCCCGGTAAAGGTCAGCACGTTGCCTAGCACCGTCGCCGGCCCAGTCACCGTGTACGTCACCGGGTTGCCCGAGCCGCCGCCGGTCCCGTTCAGCGTAATCGGACCCGATGCCAGCGGCACAGAGGACGGCGCCGTGAAGGTGATGACCTGCGGCAGTTGCGTAATCTGCAGCGTGCCCGCCGCGTAGTTGAACGTGTAGTTCGCCGCCGACAACGATCCCTGCGCTGCGACAATCGGATACGAGCCGACCGAAGAGCTGAGGGTGGCCGACGTCGTCAGCGAGGCTGCGCCGCTCACCACGCTCGCCGTATCACCATTCACAAAGCCGGCAATGGTATCCGTGAAGGTGGGGTTGGCCGAGTTGTAGGGACGCGTCGCGTTCTGCGCCGTCACCGTCAGCACCGCAGGATTCACCGTGAGCGTCGATGGCACATAGTTGAACGTGTAGTTCGACGCCGCCAAAGTTCCCTGCGCCGCTGTAATCGGATACGAGCCGACCGGCGAACCGGTGACAGCTGTCGTCGTAACCGAAGCCGTGCCGGTCACCACGCTCGACGTATCACCGTTCACATATCCGCTGATGACATCCGTCAGGGCCGGATTGGCCGAGCCGTAGGTCTTGCTGCCGGGCTGCGCCGTCACCGTCAGCACGGCGGGGTTCACCGTCAGGCTGACCGTGCTGGTCGTCACCGGGCAGTCGGTCGTGTCCGTTGGCGTGAAGGTCACGCTCAACGTGTGATTACCCGCGCTGAGCACCGTTCCCAGAGCCGGCGTGTAGACGTAGCTGCCCGCGACCGTCTGGCCACCGCAGGTGTACGCGGCGTCCAGTTGCGTGGAGCTCAGCGGCGTGCCATAGGTGATGGCGGTCGGCGTCGGCCAGTTGATGGCCGCGGCGGGCTGCGTGACCGTCAGGGTTGCCGGAACATACTGGAAGGTGTAATTGCTTGCCGCCAATGTTCCCTGCGCCGCCGTAATCGGATAGGAGCCGACCGACGAGCTGGTGTTGGCCGTCGTCGTCAACGACGCTGTGCCGCTCACCACGCTCGACGTATCCCCGTTCACATAACCGGTGATGGTGTCCGTAAACGTCGGGTTCGGCGAGCCGTAAGTCTTGGTGGCGTTCTGTGCCGTCACCGTCAGCACCGCAGGATTCACCGTCAGGCTGACCGTTGTGGTTGTCACCGGGCAGTCCGTCGTGTCCGTCGGCGTGAAGGTCACACTCAGTGTGTGGTTACCCGCACCCAGCACCGCGCCCAGAGCCGGTGTGTAGGAATAGCTGCCACTCACCGTCTGGCCTCCGCAGGTATACGCGGCATCCAGTTGGGTTGCGCTCAGCGCCGTGCCGTAGGTGATTGCAGACGGCGTCGGCCAGCTGATGGCTCCCGTTGCCTGTGTCACGGTCAAAGTTGCGGGGACATACTGGAAAGTGTAATTGCTTGCCGCCAATGTTCCTTGCGCCGCCGTAATCGGGTATGAGCCGACCGGTGAGCTGGTGGTGGCTGTCGTCGTCAGCGATGCAGTGCCGCTCACCACGCTGGCGTTCTGCCCGTTCACGAACCCTGTGATGACGTCCGTGAAGCTGGGATTGGCCGAGCCGTAGGTCTTGGTCGCATTCTGCGCCGTCACCGTCAGCACCGCGGGATTCACGTTGATGGTACCCGTAACCTGTGGCGCTGCCGTGTAGCTGCTGTTGCCGGCCTGGTTGGCCGCAATCACGATGGGGCCCACGCCGGTCACCGTCAGGATGTCGTTGTTCGGGCCGCTCAGTGTTCCGTTGCCGGAGACGATGCTGAAGACCACCGGGTTCCCGGAGCCGCCGCCGGTTGCGCTCAGCGTGATCGGCGATACTCCGTAGGTCACTGGCGTCGCCGGATTGAAGGTGATGGCCTGCGGCTGCTGGCCGGCCAGAATCGTAAGCGGATCGGTGCCATTCACGTTGCTGGACAGTCCGCCGCCTGAAATCGTGGACGTAAGCATGCCGCCGCTTCCCGTCGGTGCGTCGCTGGCCACGCTGGTGGTGATGATGATGGAGTCCGACGCGCTGGGTGCCAGCGGTGTGGTCCGTGTGCAGGTCAGCGTGCTCACCGTGCAGGTCCAGCCTCCGGTCGGATCGGTCATCGCCGTCGCCGTCACTCCCGTGGGCAGCGTGGCCGTAAACACGATGGACGAGCTCAGACCCACCGTGGAGCTGGTGTTGGTCACGGTCGCCGTAATCGTGTCGGCGGTGTCATTCTGCGTGAAGTCGGTGTTGGGTGTCGTCGTCGGCGAGTAGTTCACATAGCTCTGCGACACAGTCGGCGCAACCACCGGTGTGATGGCCGTGGACAGGTCGAACAGCGCGTACTCCAGCAGCTTCTCCTGCGGGGTCATCGCGCCCGACGGGCACTCCGACGGGAAGGTCTGGCCGTTCGTGCCGCTGGCGTTGGCCACGTGGTACTCGTTGAAGAGCACACGGCCGCACTGTGCGCTGGCTACCGCGCCCACCGGGGTGTTGAACGTCATCTGCATCACCGGATGCGCCACTTCACCGTGGGTGTTGTTGGTGTTCAGCGTCAGCCACGATTGCGTCGGGGCCACCACGCCCGTCTGGTCCAGACGCAGCGTCGAGATCTCAATCTGCGACAGCGTGGAGGACGAACCGGCGTTCTGCAGCCACTGCGACAGCGTTGCGCCGCCGCTGAAGTTGGTGTTCACCGTCGCCATGCCGGGATCGGGCGTGGGCGAGCCTTGATTGATGTCCCACGTCGCCGCGGAGCCAAAACCGGTGCTCGACGTCGGATTGTCGTACAGCCACACGTAGCTGTAGTGCGTCGCAAACACGCGCCCGCCGCTGTTGGCGTAGTTGAGCACGTTCGAAAGGTACGAGCTGCTCTGGTTGTACTGCGCGCCCTGGCAGGGGAACATCACCATGTCGTACTTGGCCAGTTGCGTGGGGCTGCCCACCAGCGTGGACTCGTTCGGCGTGGAACTGTTGATCTTCACGCCGCCGCTGCCGTCGCCGTGGTAGAAGTCCACCTGCCCCGTGCCGCCGGGGTTGTTGAACTCGGAGTCGCTCAGGCCGGTTGTGCGCAGCACGCACTCCAGCGCGTCCACGTTGCCGGTCACCAGCGCCATCTTGGGGATGTCACCCTGCATGTGCGTGCTGGGGAACGTGGTGGCCCATGTAGGCGCGGTATTGCTTGTGCAGCCGGTCACCGTCTGGATGGTGCCCTGCATGCGCCACTTGCCCGACTGGATGACAATCGGGATGTTGTTGCCCGTCGGCACGCCGGTCAGCGTGAACGTGCCGTCCACGGCTGTGTGCGTTTGCGCCACAGGCGAGCCCGTGGCCTCCGTGCCAGCCACCAGGCACTGCACGCCGGCGGTCAGCGGATCGGGAACCGCGCTCGGGATATACACCAGCGCGTTGGGCAGCGGGTCCACTCCGTTGGGTACGTAGACCGTGCCCGTGATGGTCGTCGTTGCGCTGCCGGAGCAGGCCGGATACACCTGGCAGGCGCCGAGGCAGGGGCCGGTAAACGTGGCCGTGTCGTTGCTGCTGGGTACTGAGAATGTGATATCGAACTGGTTGCCAATCGGTACGTTAGTGAAGGAGAACTGCGCCACCATCGGGTTCGGCCATGCGCCCGTCGGCGGGCCATAGTTCGCCCCCGTCACGGATTCGCCCACCACACCCGTAATGCCACACTCGCTGGACGAGTAGCTGCCGCTCACCTTGCACACCAGCGGTGCGCCGGTCGAGGCCGCGCCCGTCAACGTCAGCGTGAAGGTCGTGCTGTTCGTGTCGTTCACCACCAGATACACCGGCGCCGTCTGCGAGCCCACCACTGCGTTGAGCGTCTGCGTGCCGTTCTCCAGCGCCGCCAGGCTGAACGCCGTCGTGTTCCCCGCGCAGATCGTCCCGCTGCCGGTGGTCAGGCCGTTGGACGAGCAGGGCGACGTGGCCGTGCCCACCGTGATGCTCTCCTGCGTGGTGGCCGACGCAACGCGCGCCGACGACAGAAACAGTACTCCCACGGCCGCGAGACTCACTGCCCCCAAGGTGGCAACCCTCTTCATCCGTTGGACGAGCGACTTGGCAAACAACGTGGAGGTGGCAACCGGTTGCGTAAACATGGCCTGTTTCATGGAAGGAATCTCCTTACAGTTCGTGCAGCATTGTCCAGTGGTACACATCTGTTACCGATTCGAAATAACACAATCGTGTTATTTCGGGAAAAGGTACTGTTAACAGCGCAGTAAACACCGCCCTTTACGGGTAGCTTCAACCTACGCGCAGACTACACCTGACATCATTAAATTGGTGAGTTTATCAATTGATTATAACCAAGTATGTGATTTGGGGTATATGGACGGTGACTTGCATCACGGGATTCCCTCTATCGTTTTCCTGTTGCACAGAGTTGTACTGATGCGGGCTCCCGCTGAGCCATCTACCTGAAAATAAACTATTTAGTTGGTAATTGTGAGCGCCAGGCTCGCGCTGTGCGATGGCCCGCCCGACGCCACCGTGGATGCCGTCACCGTGACCGTATAAGTCCCAGTCGGTGTCACCGCCCACCACGGCGGTGCCGTGCCGCCCCAGCCACAGCCGTTCAATCCCGCTCCGGCAACAATCGCACTCGCCAGTAACACGAGCAGCACAACTCCCTTCCCGAGTCCGCCCTTTGCTCTCCGCCGCAAAGCCAGCAGTCCCAGCGGCCCCATGCACAGTGCCAGTTCCAGCCCCATCCGCCCATGCACGCTCCGCACTGCCGCAACCCTTCCGTCCGTTGCAATGGTCATCGTGCTGGCCACCGACGCTCCGTTCGGCGTCACCGTCGCCGGCTGGAACGCGCAGGAGGCGTTTGCGGGCAGTCCCGCGCAACTGAACTGCACCGCCTGGTTGAGTCCGTACAGCGGCAACACAATCACCGACACGCTGCCAGCCGATCCCGCCGACCCACCCTGCGCCACGCTCAGCGCCGTCGGGCTCAAGCTCAGCAGGAAGTCCACGCCCGTCACCGTAAAGCTCACGCTCACCGGAGTCGCCGCCATGTAGTTTGTGTTGCCCCCCTGCGCGGCCTGCACCGTCACCGTTCCCCTGCCCGTGATGGACAGCACGCTGCCATACACCGTCGCCGGGCCGCTGGTCACCGTATAGACAATCGGCAGCCCGGAGCTGGCCGTCGCCGTCAGCGTAATCGGTGCCACGCCATAGGTCTGGTTCCCGGGATTGGGGAAGGTGATCGTCTGCGCCGCCTGATTCACCACTACGCTCTGCGTCACCTGCGGCGCGGCCGCGTAGGTCGCGTTCCCCGCCTGGTTGGCCGCCACTACGATGGTCCCCGCTCCGGTCACCGTCAGCAGGTTGCCGCTCACCGTCCCCGGCCCAGAGACGACGCTGAACGTCACCGTCAGCCCCGAGGTCGCCGTCGCCGAAAGTGTCATCGGCGCCACGCCATACGTCACCGGCGAGGTCAACGGCGCAAATGTGATCGTCTGCGCGTACCCCGTCCCCGTGCCATTCAGCGCAATCGTCTGCGTCGCGTTCGTGGCGTTCAGCGCCGTGTCCGTCAGCACCAGCGACCCGCTGTAGCTGCCCGGCGTCGCCGGCGTAAAGCTGATGGGCAGCGTGCAGCTTGCGCCCGCCGCCAGCGTTCCCGCCATGCTCGCCCCGCTGCCAATCTGCGGACACGCCGTGCTGCCCGTGCTGTTCCAGTTGAACCCGGTCGAGATGCTGGGATCCACGCCGCTCGCCGGTATCGGGAACGTCAGCACCGTGTTCCCGTTGTTCACCACCGTCATCGTCTGCGGACTGTCGCTGCTGGTCGCGCCCGGCGCCGTCGCCGCAAAGCTCAGGCTCGGCGCGTCCGAGACGTCCAGCTTCACCACACGATTGTTGCCGCTGTCCGCGATGTAGACGTTGCCGCTGCTATCAAGTGCTACGCCTTCGGGACCATTCAATCCGCCGCCCATCACTACGCTTTGCGTGTAGCCACTCCCGGACGCTGTCTCCTTCACAACACGGTTGTTGTTTGAATCCGCGATGTAGACATTCCCGTTTCCATCCACTGCAACGCCATAGGGAGCATACAAGCTGTTGCTCACCACACTCTGCGTAAAGCTGCCGCCCGACAGCGTTTCCTTCAGAACCGAATTGCTCCCCACCACGGAAAGATAGACATTGCCTTCCGCATCCACCGCCACACCGGCCGGCTCGGACAATCCGCTGCCTACCGTGCTCTGCGTATAGCTGCCGCCGGAGAGTGTCTCCTTCAATACGCGATTGTTGAGAAAATCGGCAACGTAGATATCTCCGTTGCTATCCACCGCAACGCCTTGCGGCATAAATAGACCGCTGACAATCGTGCTCTGCGTATAGCTGCCACCGGTAAGCGTCTCTTCCAGCACCCGATTGCTCCCACGATCGACAATGGTGACGTTCCCCGCACCGTCCACCGCCACTCCTGCCGGAGTAGCCAACCCGCTGCCAATCGTGCTCTGCGTATAGCTGCCACCGGTAAGCGTCTCCTTCAGCACGCGATTGTTGTTGGCATCAGCGATATAGAGATTCCCGCTGCTATCTGTCGCCAGACCAGCAGGCCCATTCAGCCCACTGCCAATGGTGCTCAACTTGCCCGGATAGAACACCGGCTGCGGCCCCGTGCCCGTCCCCGCAATGTACTCCGTCGCCAGCAGGTTGCCGCTGCCGTCCGCAATCTCGATGGCGCCCATCCGCACACCCGGCGCCAGCGGCGCAAACGTCACATCCACCGTGCACGTCGTCGCCGCGCTGTACGTCTGTGCCTTGCACAGCGTCACACTCGCGTCCGGACTCTGCGCCTTGAAGTCCAGCCCCGTCGCGCCCTGCGTCAAAATCTTGATGGAGCCGATGGTCGTGCCCGCGCCCACGTCGAACGTGAACGTCTGGCTCGCGCTCGCGCCCACCGCCGTCTGCGCAAACTGCGCCAGCGGGCTCAGCATGCGCACGCGGTCGTTGTACACATCCGCAACGTAGATGTCCCCGGCCGCGTCCAGCACCATGCCGTACGGATAGTTCAGCTCCGCGTTGGTGGACGACACACCGTCCGCGTTGTACCCCTGCGTCCCGTTCCCCGCCAGCGTGTTGATGACGCCGTTGGCCGCGCTCACCTCGCGGATCTGCCCGTTCCACGTGTCCGTGATGAAGAGGTTGCCGCTCGCGTCCACCAGCACACCGTACGGATAGTTGATCTCCGCGCTGGTCGCCGTTACTCCATCCACCACGCCCGGCGAGCCGTTCCCCGCCACCGTCGTAATCATCCCCGTCGCCACCGTCACCTTGCGGATGCGGCTGTTGAACGTGTCCGCTATGTAGAGGTTGCCCGCGCTGTCCAGCGCCACGCCCGTCGCCCCGTTCAGCTTCGCCGCCGTTGCTGCTATGTTGTCCCCGTTGTAGCCCGCCGTGCCAGTCCCCACCACCGTAGTGATGATGCCCGTCGCCACCGTCACCTTGCGGATGCGCTGATTGCTGGAGTCGGCGATATAGAGGTTGCCCGCGCTGTCCAGCGCCACATGGAACGGATCGTTCAACTGCGCGCTCGTCGCAGCAATATTGTCTCCGTTGTATCCGCCCAACCCGCCCGCGTGCGTGTAGCCCGTGCCCGCCACCGTCGTAATCACACCGGTGGTCGCGCTCACCTCGCGCACGCGCTGGTTGCTGTAGTCGGCTATGTACAGGTTGCCTGCGCTGTCCAGCGCCACGCCGCTCGGCCCGTTCAGGGTCGCGCTCGTCGCCGGGCAGCCGTCGCCCACGCTGTCGGTCTGGGCCACGCATCCCGTACCCCCGCCCGCCACTGTGCTGATCAGCCCCGTCGCGGCGCTCACCTTGCGGATGCGGTTGTTGCTGGCGTCCGCCACGTACAGGTTCCCGCTGCCGTCCATGGCAATACTCTCGGGGAAGTAAAGCTCCGCCCCCGTCGCCGCAATTCCGTCCCCGTTGTATCCAAACACCCCGTTGCCGGCGTAGGTGCTCACCATATACACAGGCACCGCATGCACCTGCCCCACCATCGCCTGCCCGCAGGCCAGCAGCAGGCACAAAACCGCAAACCCGCCTGCGCGCTTCGTGACACGTGTCTCGTCTTGCCGCCGCGCGGCAGTTGCATTCCTGTGTGGATCTGCTTCGGGTATTGGGTTCGACCGCATCACTAGACTCCCTGCAAGAGAGACCCTCAAAGCTGCAACTCCGGAACTCATGTCCTGTATTTCTTAGACTCATTTCAGCAAGAAATGGGTTCCCTGCGTCTGAGACGTCTCCCGCCCATCATACGCATCCTGATTTCATGTGCAAAGTTGAGCCGCTTTGACGGCGTGAGCGTAGCGGGTGCCGTCAGGCGAAATCCTGCTTGCCGCGCCGACCTGTCCGCCGTAGCTTTAGCGAAGGAGGAAGCTCCATAGGAGCGTAGGCGGGAGCGCAGCGAGTCGAAGGATCTGCATCTTGAGCCGCTTTGACGGCGTGAGCGTAGCGGGAGCCGTCAGGCGAAATCCTGAGCGAGCGCAGCGAAGCGAAGGACCTGCATTTGATTTGGGGGTGTTGGTGGACGCGGTAGGAATCGAACCTACAACCTGTCGATTAAGAGTCGAATGCTCTGCCAGTTGAGCTACGCGTCCAGCCTGTCATCCGCGCTTGCGGATGTTGTTTCTGCCCGGCCGTAATCGCACAGCCGCCGTATAAAAATATAGCACAGCAATCTCTGTGCATCTCCCGCCTACTCCACCACGAAATCGGCCTTCTGCGCTATCTCCTGCTTCGTGTTCACGTCGCTCACCTTGATCCGCACCTGGTACTTGCCCGGCTTCAGGCTGGCCAGCGGCATCGACTTCTCCAGCGTCACCTGGTCCGAGTTTGGGCTGATCTTCGCCGTCGTCTCCGTCAGGTGCAGCACGTCCTTCCCGCTCTCCAGGCTCACAATCGTGTACTCGATCGTCCCGTTGTTCTGGTGCGTCTTCTCGTCCACGCTCAGGTTGTACACCTGCATCCAGAAGTTCACGCTCTGCTGCCGCGTGAAGCTCACCGGCGCAATCGAGCTCGCCGATACCCGCGGCCGGATGTACGTGTTCCCGATCACGAAGTTCCCCGCCCCGATCTGCTTGCTCGGCACGCGCTCCATCTTGTCCGCCAGGATCAGCGAACTCGCCGACAGCCGGTCGTCGTCGTACTTCGGCACCTCGATGCCGCGCTCCCAGAAGCCGATGTGGTCCGTGTTGTTCACGTCCTTGATGGCGATGTCCACCTTGTACCGCCCCGGTCGCAGCGGCAGCGCCTTCCAGTACACTGACGCGTTGTTCTTCGTGTCCTGCAGCAGGTCGGTCGGCGTCGCCACCTGCACCGTGTCCTCAAAGGTCTGCGCGATGCGCCCGCTGATGCTCGTCACCCGACCCTCGATGTTCACCGTCCCGATGCTGGCGCCTTCCTTGCTCGTGTACGTGATGTCGCGGTTGCGGATCTCCATCGTCAGCGGCACCATCACCGTGTCGTTGGTCACCTTCACAAAGTCCGTGCGCACGTCGAACGGGAACGGCGGCCCAGTCAGCAGCTTGTGCTCCGTGATGAACGCATCCAGGTCCTTGAACTTCATCACCGGCGGTGCCATCAGCTTGCTGTACCGGTCCAGCCGGTCGAACTGCTTGGCCAGCTCCTGCGTCGCCATCGGCCCGTTGCCCAGTTGTTCCAGCCCGCCGTTCATGCGGTCCGCCTTGGTGCTCTTGCCCATCTCCTCGTACAGCGTCTCGCCCGCGCCCGGCACATACTTCAGCGCGTCCTTCTCTGACCGGTCTATCGTCATGTGGTAGTCGTTGCACTGGCACGAATCCACAAACTCGATATCAATGTTGTCCCCGATTCCCTCCAGATACCGGTAGTGCCATATCTCGAATGGATACGCTGCCGTCGTCCCCCCGCCCTCTTCCATCGGACGGTCGTACCGCCCTCCGCTGGGGTGGCTGTCAATGCTGTCCGGCTTGCCGTACTCGATGTAAATCCGTCCGCGGTCCGTCCGCCATCCCGCCTTCCCGGCCGCAAAATGCTCGTTCGCGTACGCTATGCGCTGGTAGTGCTCCTCGCGGTACTCGTTCTCCGGTGAATCAGGGCTCGGGTTCCGCCGCAGCCAGAACTGCTCGATGAAGTTGTCCCGCTCCTCGTCGTTCGACAGCGACTTGAACGACTTCACTTCCTCGTCCGTGATGATCCACACCACGTCCTCGTCCAGCCACTTCTTGTACTCGCCCTTCAACTCCTGCCGCAGCAGTTTCTGCTGCTTCATCTTCTCCGAGTCGCTCAGCTTCCGCTTCAGCGGATCGGGCTGCTCCACCGTCGGCGGCCCCTTCTCCACCCCATCACTCTGTGCTGTCTTCTTTGCTTGCGTGTCCCCGCCCGCCGACGCCTGAGTCTGCGCCCACGCCGTCGCTGCCGCCAACACCATGCCCAGTGCCAGTGCCATCGCCCGACCCCAAACGGCCGGCATCTTCCCTCGTGCTGCCTTCCACATGTCTTTCATTTTACCGTGTCACACACCCGCCAGCTTCGCTGGTATCATCATTTCTTGCCTATGTTCTGGAATAAATTGAGCCGCAAGACCCGCTGGATTCTCATCTCCGTCGCCGCCTTCGTGCTGCTGGTGGTGCTCGCTGTCTCCTCTGCTGTACGACGCCTCAACACCGCCAAGGTCACCACCGCCAAGGCCACACGCCAGTCGCTCACCAGCGTCGTCAGCGGAACCGGACAAATCAAGCCCCTCACCTACGTCAACATCGGAGCCACCAGCTTCGGCCGCATCACCCACCTCTACGCCCACGAAGGCGACCACGTCGCCAAGGGCCAGCTCCTCGCTACCGTCGAAAACGAGCAGCCCGCCTCGGCCGTCGCCGCGCAGCAGGCCGCCATCAACTCCTCCAAGCTCGATCTCGAAGCCTACGCCGCCGCCGAGCGCACCGCCCAGGCCGCCCTCGACCAGGCCCGCGCAGACCTCGAGCAGAAGCGCCTCGACTTCCAGCGCGCCCAGGGCCTCTTCGACGCACAGGTCATGGCCAAGCAGGACTTCGACGCCAAAAAGGCCGCCTACGACGTCTCCGCCGCCACTCTCGCCCAGCGTCAGGCCGCGCTCGCCCAGGCCCGATCCCAGTCCGCCTCGCAAAGCTCCCACGTCACCCAGGCCCAGGCCACCATGCGCGGCAACCAGTACAGCCTCGGCCTCACCCAGTCCCGCGCTCCCTTCGACGGCCTCGTCACCAACGTCCCCGTCCGCGAAGGCGAGACCGTCGTCCTCGGCATCCAGAACGCCGAAGGCTCCACCCTCATGACCCTCGCCGACATGTCCGTCATCACCGCAGAGGTCAAGGTGGACGAGGCCGACATCGTCAATGTCCGCCTCAACCAGCTCGCCGAGGTCACCGTCGACGCTCTCCCGGGCCGCACCTTCCACGGCCGCGTCACCGAGGTCGGCGACCAGGCCCTCCTGCGCACCACAGGCATCGCCACCAGCCAAACCACCACCGGCACCGAAGAGGCCAAGGACTTCAAGGTCGTCGTCACCCTCGACGACCCCAACGGCGAACTCCGCCCAGGCCTCTCCACCACCGCCAAAATCACCACAGACAGCAAGCCCAGCGTCCTCACCATTCCCATTCAAGCCTTGGTCATGCGCGACCCCGCCATCGAGGCCATCTACGCCAAGCGCGGCGGCAAGCCAGACCCCAACGCCGTCCTGCCCACCCGCACCACCCCCGTTCAGGGCGTCTACGTCCTCCGCACCTCCCACGGTTCCCTCCACGCCTTCTTCACTCCCGTCCAGACCGGCATCACCGGAACCACTGAAATCGAGGTCACCGGCGGCCTCAACGAAGGCGACGAGATCGCCACCGGCGTATTCAAGGTCCTGCGCGTCCTCAAGAGCGGCTCCCCAGTCCAGCGCGACAACGCCCCTCCCAAACTCGCAGCCACTGACTCCGACTCCGAATGACCGCCACGCATCGTATCCTGTAAAGGCCCCATGTCCGCATCCGACGACAACACGAACCGCACTCCCGGCGCAGAGATCATCGTCACCCAGGACCTCTGGAAGACCTACGTCATGGGCGACCAGGAACTCCACGCACTGCGCGGCGTCTCCCTCACCATCCGCAAGAGCGAGTACGTCGCCATCATGGGCCCCTCCGGCTCCGGCAAGTCCACCCTCATGAACATCATCGGCTGCCTCGACACCCCCTCCCGCGGCCATTACATCCTCAACGGCTTCGATGTCAGCAACCTCAGCGACGACGAGCTCGCCCGCATCCGCAACAAGGAGATCGGCTTCGTCTTCCAGACCTTCAACCTCCTCCCTCGCGCCTCCGCGTTGCACAACGTCGAGCTGCCCCTCATCTACAACGGTACCCCGCAGGTCGAACGCCTCGAGCGCGCACGCTCCGTCCTCGAATCCGTCGGCCTCGGCGCTCGCATGAACCACAAGCCCAACGAGCTCAGCGGCGGCCAGCGCCAGCGCGTCGCCATCGCCCGCGCTCTCGTCAACAGCCCCAGCATCATCCTCGCCGACGAGCCCACCGGCAACCTCGACTCCAAGACCGGCGAAGAAATCATGGCGCTCCTCGACGACCTCCACGCCCGCGGCAACACCATCGTCCTCGTCACCCACGAACCCGACATCGCCGCCTGCGCCCACCGCGTTGTCACCATCCACGACGGCGTCATCTCCAGCGACCAGCCCTCTCACCGCTTCGCCGCCCTCGACAAAGAACCATAGTTGAGCCGCTTTGCGGACTTCAGAACTGCAAAGGTCCTGCTATTCATCACAATCTGAAACAGGAAAACCCAACGCTCAGCGTTGGGTTTTCCTGTCATCCATTGTCATCCTGAGCGGGCCACCGCCGCCGAGGTGAGCGTCAGCGAACACCGGCAAGGAATAGCCGCCCGCGAAGGACCTGCTTCTCTACCCCTGCCCTAGCCCGTAGCAAAGCGATGGGATAAATAATCGCTGCCCATCAGCGTCAGATTTCCCACTCCGAATCGCACTTCCCGCACTTCTGCCGCGTGCCCCGTATGTGCTCCAGATACTCGCTGCACACCGGGCACTGCACCCGCTCCACCACATGCCCGCCCGCCGCCAGGATCTGCTCCTTGCTGTGGAAGCGGCTGTAGAACATGTAAATCACCAGCCCCACCACCAGCCACACCACCAGCCGTATCCACGTCGCCAGCGGCAGTCCCAGCATCAGCGCCAGCGATACCGCTATCCCCGCCAGCGGAGTGAACGGCATCCACGGTGCGCGGAACGGCCGCGGCAAATCAGGCCGCCGCCGCCGCAGGATCCAAACCCCCGCGCACACGATGATGAACGCCAGCAGCGTCCCGATGCTCGTCATCTCTCCCAGCGACCCCAGCGGTATCAGCGACGCAAACGTCGCCACCACCAGCCCCACCGTCAAAGACGATATCCACGGCGTCCGGAACTTCGGATGCACCTTGCAGAACATCGCCGGCAGCAGCCCGTCCCGCGACATCGAGAAGAACACGCGGCTCTGCCCCAGCAGCATCACGATCATCGTGCTGGTCAGCCCGCCCAGCGCGCCGATCTTCACCATCAGGCTCCCCCAACGGAACCCCGTCTGCTCAATTCCCACCGCCAGCGAGTCCGGCACATTGAGATACCGGTAGTTCACCAGCCCCGTCAGCACCAGCGCCACCAGAATGTACAGGATCGTGCATATCACCAGCGACCCCAGGATGCCGATCGGCATGTCCCGCTTCGGCGACTTCGACTCCTGCGCCGCCGTGCTCACCGCGTCGAATCCGATGTACGCGAAGAAGATCACGCCCGCCCCGCGCAGCGCGCCGCTCCACCCGTACATCCCGAACGCCCCCAGATTCTTCGGCACGAACGGATGCCAGTTCGCCGCAATCATCTGCGGATGATGCATCAGGAAGTATCCGCCCACCCCGATGAAGACGAACAGCACCGCCAGCTTCACACCCACAATGATGTTGTTGAACCGTGCCGACTCCTTGATGCCGATGATCAGGATCGTCGTCGCGAACATGATGCCGAGGAACGCCACCAGGTTGAACACTCCGTGCTGCTGCGGCAGCGACGACGGGTCAATCCCGGCGGCGGCAAGCTTCCCTGCCACCCGCCCCAGAAACTCCCAGTGCCCCTGATAGAAGACGAAGATCGAGCCCGGAGTCCCCGCCAGCGCCGGCGGCAACCGCAATCCCATGTCCTGCCCCAGGCTCAGCACATACCCGCTCCATCCGCTGCACACCGTCGCCGCGCCGAACGCATATTCCAGAATCAAATCCCACCCGATGATCCACGCAAACAGCTCGCCCAGCGTCGCGTATCCATACGTGTACGCCGACCCCGCCACCGGAATCATGGCGCTGAACTCCGCGTAGCACAGCCCCGCGAACACGCACGCCACCGCCGCAAAGATGAACGAGTACACCACCCCGGGCCCGGCGTAGTTCGCCGCCGTGGACCCCGCCAGCACGAAGATGCCCGTGCCGATGATGGCGCCGATTCCCAGCGCCACCAGGTTGCCCGCGTTCAGCGTCCGCTTCAGCGTGCCCTCGCCCGTCTCCTCGGACTCGGCCAGTATGTGGTCCAGAGGCTTGGTCAGCAGCCATTTCGTCATGGTTTCTCGTTGCTCCTCATCCGGTCGGGTCAGTCCCCGATTCACTTTGGGGTGAAATTTGATGATACTTCACTGCCGGGTGCCCTAGGTGCCTCGCCTTTGGGCACCTGGGAGACGTTATTGTTCGGGTGCCCCACATCTCGCCTTTGAGATGTGGGTTCGCAGGATTTGTACTCATCCCAGCAGCCGCACCCACTCCGCGCATAGACGCTCCGTCTCCGCCGCCGTCCCGCCCATCGCCGCGCTGATCACCGCCACCGAATCCGCGCCCGCCGCCAGCACCTCCGCCGCGCGCTCCAGCGTGATGCCCCCAATCGCCACCAGCGGCTTCGTGGTCAGCGCCCTCGCCGCCCGCACTCCCTCCAGCCCCACCACCGGATCCGGATTCTCCTTCGTCCCCGTCGCGTACACCGGCCCAATCGCCAGATAATCCGCCTCGCCCGCCGCCTCGGCCAGCACCTGCTCCTCGTTGTGCGTCGAGTGCCCGATAATGGCTCCCGCCCCCACCACCCGCCGCGCATCCGCAGGCCGCATGTCCTCCTGCCCAAGATGCACGCCGCCCACTCCCGCCAGCACCGCCCAATCCGCACGGTCATTCAATATCACGCGGCACTCCGCTCCATCGAATATCCCGCGCAGCATCTCCACCGCCCGCAGAATCTCCTGCGGCCCTCCGCGCTTGTCTCTGTACTGAATCAGCGTGACGCCCGCCGCCCGCATCCCCCGCGCGCAATCCTCCACCCCCACGCCGCGCCGCAGCGCCGTCTCCGCATCCAATATGGCGTAGAACCTCGGCAGCTTGAACATCGGCATGATGTCTATTGCCGGTATGTGATGACGTTGTATGCAATCGCAATGGCAGTCGCCAAAACCGCGACAAAGACCACCAGCTTGCTTGCAAGCGAACACGACGGTCCATAGTAGATATGCTTCGGACTGGCCGGGTTGTATTGGATCCGCATATGGTGGCCGACCATCTCAGCCGTCGCGCCATGACCGGCAACCTCCTCCACCGCCGCCGCGTACACTTTGCCGTCAACCACGTATGAGAAGATGTCGTCCGTCATCTCATTGTCGAAAATCTCACCCGGTTGATCCAGCTTTTGCGGAATGTTGCCCGTGGACATGCGCTCCTCAAGCCGCGCGTTCACATACGGCCACTTTGAACGACCGGTCACTTTCGCCAGAACCCGCTCTACTCGACTCAGCATGTTTATCCCTTAGTCGCGGCCAGCTTGACCTTCTCGCGCTCGCGGTGCAGGAACCGCTCCATGAACTTCGTGTCGAAATTCCCCGACCGGAACTCCGCGTCCTCGAAGATCTTCTTGTGCAGCGGTATCGTCGTGTGGATGCCCTCGATCACGAACATGTCCAGCGCCCGCTGCATCTTGTTCATCGCCTCCTCGCGGTTGCGCCCGTGCGCAATCACCTTCGCGATCAGCGAGTCGTAGTACGGCGGCACCACGCCCTCCGAGTACTGGTTCGTGTCCACCCGCACCCCGTTCCCGCCCGGCACGTTGAACGCCGTGATCTTCCCCGCGCTCGGCGTGAACTTCTCCGGATGCTCCGCGTTGATGCGGCACTCGATCGCGTGCCCCCGCACCACGATCGGCTCCGGGATGATGTCATGTAGCTTCTCCCCCGCGGCGATCCGCAACTGCGCCTTCACCAGATCCACACCCGTCACCATCTCCGTCACCGGATGCTCCACCTGGATGCGCGTGTTCATCTCGATGAAGTACAGCTTCCCGTCCTCGTCCATCAGGAACTCGATGGTCCCCGCGTTCCAGTACCCTATCTCCCGCAGGCTCCGGCAGATCGTCTTGCCCAGCTCCTCGCGCATCCTCGGAGTCACCTGCAGGCTCGGTGCCTCCTCAATCAATTTCTGGTGCCGCCGCTGGATGCTGCACTCCCGCTCCCCGAAGCTCATCACGTTGCCGTGCTCGTCGGCCAGCACCTGGAACTCGATGTGCCGCGGCCGCTCGATGAACTTCTCCATGTACAGGTCGCCGTTCGCAAACGCATTCAGCGCCTCGGTCGAGGCCTGCTCGTACATCCCGGGCAGCTCCTCCTTCGTCCGCACAATGCGCATTCCGCGCCCGCCGCCGCCGGCCACCGCCTTCAAAATCACCGGATACCCTACCGTCTTCGCCCACTCCAGCGCCTCGTCCGCGCTCGCCATCACCCCGTCCGAACCCGGCAGAATCGGCACCTTCGCCTTCTTCATCGTCTGCCGCGCCGTGGACTTCTCCCCCATCATCCGCGTCACCTCCGGCGGTGGCCCGATGAACTTGATGTTCGACGCCCGGCACACCTCGGCAAAGTTCGCGTTCTCGCTCAACAATCCATATCCCGGATGGATCGCGTCAGCGTCCGTGATCTCCGCCGCGCTGATCACCGCTGGCACGTTCAGATAGCTCTCGCTCGACCGCGCCGGCCCGATGCACACCGCCTCGTCCGCAAACCGCACATGCAGCGAGTTCCGGTCCGCCTCGCTGTACACCGCCACCGTCCGCAGCCCCAGCTCCTTGCACGCGCTGATTACCCGCAGCGCAATCTCGCCGCGGTTCGCGATCAACACCTTCCGTATCTGTCTCTTCTCTGCGCTCATCGCTTACTTCGGCCGCACCAGGTAAAGCGTCTGTCCGAACTCCACCGGCTGCCCGTTCGTCGCCACCAGTTTCACGATCTCGCCCGCCACGTCGCTCTCGATCTCGTTCATCAGCTTCATGGCCTCCACAATGCACAGCACTGTGCCCACCTCCACGTGGTCGCCCACCTTCACAAACGCCGGAGCGCCCGGCGCGCTCGACTCGTAGAACGTCCCCACGATCGGCGACTTCACCGGCTTCAGCCCCGCGTCCTCGTCCACCGCCGCGCCGCCCGTCTCCGTGTGTGCCGGCACATGCATGCTCACGCTCGGCGACTTGCCGCCAGCACCCGGAGATGCCAGCAGCCGCGCCAGTTGCGACACGTCCGCCCCCTCCGCGCCCTCGAACTTCAGCCGTATCTTCTCCCCGTCGCGCTCGCTCTCGAACTCCCGCACGCCGTTCGCCTTCAGGAACTCAATCAGCTCGCTCAGTTTCTGCTTGTCGTTTGCGTCCATCGTTCTTCCTTCCTGCGGTTGCTAAATCTGAATCCAGCCCTTCGGTGCCTCGGCGGTGATCACCTCTCCGCCATTCTTCTTCACCACCACCATGTCCTCAATCCTGATTCCGAAGTTCCTGCCCTTCTTCCGCGTCAAATAAACTCCGGGTTCAATCGTCACCACCATGCCGGGCTCCAGCTTCTGCCTCTGTCCCGTGCCCAGCCGCGGCCCTTCGTGGATCTCCAATCCCACGCCGTGCCCCGTGCCGTGCGTGAACCACTTCGCCAGCCCGGCCCGCCGCAATACGCTCCGGCAAGCCTCGTCCACCTCCGCGCACGCTACTCCGGCCTTCACCGCATCCACGCCGGCCATCTGCGATGCCAGCACCGCCTCGTACGCCTGCCTCTCCTCGTTCGTCGCCCGTCCCATGTACACCGTGCGCGTCATGTCCGAGCAATACCCGTCGAGAATAACACCGAAGTCCAGCGTGATGAATCCGTTCCGTGGCAGCCGCGCCGGGCTCGCATGGCCGTGCGGCATCGCGCTCCGCTCGCCCGTCGCCACAATCGTCGTAAACGACATCCCCTGCGCCCCGCGCAGTCTGGCCTCGTGCTCCAGCTCCGCCGCCACCGCCAGCTCCGTCATCCCAGCCTGCATATAGCCCAGCATGTGCTCAAACAGCTTGCACCCCAGCTTCGCAGCCTTGCGCATCACGCGCAGCTCCTCCGCGTCCTTCACCTCGCGTTGCAAAGAGACCATCGCCCCCACCGGCTTCAGAATCCCGCGCTTGGCCGCCGGCAGAGACCGCTTCATCTGCTCCCACGCCTCCACCGTCGTATGCACCGCGTCCACTCCGCAGCGCTTCACGCCGCTCTTGGCAATCAGTGCGCACGCCGCCGGCAGCGCCGCGCGATCCACAATCTCCACCTTCGTACCAGCCGCCTCCGCGCGAACCTGCTTCGTGTAACGCCCGTCAGTCATCAACACCGCTGGCTTGCCGCTCGCATACACCGTCAGCGCCGCGTTCGACCCCGTGAACCCGCTCAGGTACTGCACATCCGGCAGATGCGTGATCAGCAGCGCACCCAGCCCCTCACGGCGCGCTCTCCGCGCCGCCTCCGACCGCCTCGTTTGGAACACACTCGTAGACATACCTTGGACATTCTACCGTCACTCCCCCTACCTCCGCCCGGTACAATCTCCCTATGAGCACCTCGGCCGTCAGCCCCGCCGAACCGCCTCAGGCACCCTCCACCCTCTCCCGCCGAGCCTTCCTGGCCGTCGCCGGTGGTGCCGTGGCCTCCTTCTCCGCCTACGCCGGCGAGGTCGAGCGTCACAACCTCCAGGTCGTCCACCGCACCTTCTATATCCCCCGCCTCCCAGACGCCTTCCATGGCTTCACCATCGCCCAGCTCAGCGACATCCACTACGACAACTTCACCGAGCCCTTCTTCGTCCGCCGCGCCATCGCACACATCAACGCCCTCGCCCCCGACCTCACCGTCCTCACCGGCGACTACATCAGCAAGGGCCCCAACATGTACACCGTGGCCGGGCCCCACATCCACCTCTGCGCCGCCCTCCTCGCCACCATCAACACCCCCCTGCGCTACGCCATCCTCGGCAACCACGACACCACCATCGACGCCGCTCTCGTCACCTCCGTCCTCCGCCAGAACGGCATCCACGTCCTCGCCAACAACTGGGTTCCCATCGAGCGCGGCAGCTCCCGCATCTGGCTCGCCGGACTCAAGGACGCAGGTGTCCCGCCCTTCTGCAACGTCTCAGAGGTCACCCCGCCCCACCTGCCCCACGAACCCGTCATCACCCTCGTCCACGAGCCTGACTTCGCCGACGACATCCTCGCCTCGCCTCTCGGTGCCTCCACCGAACTCATTCTCTCCGGCCACTCCCACGGCGGCCAGATCCGCATCCCCTTCCTCGGCCCCCTGCTCACTCCACCCCTCGGCCAAAAGTACGTCCAGGGACACTTCACCCTCCCCCGCGGCCCCCGCTCCGTCCAGCTCTACGTCAACCGCGGTCTCGGCACCATCGCCGTCCCCATGCGCCTCTGCTGCCCCCCGGAGATCACCCACATCACCCTCTCCGCTCAGCCCGTCTAACTCCCGCACGCGTTCGGGTGCCCCAGGTGCCTCGCCTTTGGGCACATGGGAGACGTACCCCCGCCCCTAGCCCTCTCTGTGCCTTTGCCCTTTCGTGTCGGCTTCGCTTGGCGCCAGCACATCGAACACGCCCAGTCCTGCCGCCGTCAACGGTGCCGCCAGCGCCAGTCCCAGCGGCCCGGCAATCACGGCCATCATCAGTTGCGTGGTCATGATGATGGCCGGTGGCAGACGCACAATCCGGCGTTGCAGCAACGGAGTGATGATGTTGCCTTCCAGAAAATGCACCGCCAGAAACAGCAGCACGGTCAGCAGCCCTTTCATCGGGCTGATGGCAACGGCCAATATCGCGGCGGGGACGACCGACAACAGCGGCCCGATGCTCGGTATGAACGTAAGCAGCGCCGCGATGATGCCCAGCATCCCGGCCAGCGGCACGCCCAGCATCCACATCCCCACCGTCACAATCACTCCCACGGCCGTCATCGAAATCATCTGCGACAGCACCCACCAGCGCAGGTTCTGAACCGCGGCGGCGGCGCACGCGTTCAGCGTGGCCCTGTACCGGATGGGCGTTACCCTTTGCACATAGGCGATGTAAACCTCCGGCTCGGCCGCCAGATAGATGCCCAGAAATCCCACCAGCACAATTCCTGATAGCACCGTCGCCGTGCTCAGCACAATGTCGCCAATGCTCGTCAGCGCGGAGCCCACGTTGCTGGTCAGGTGCGAATAGCCGGCCCACTGCACAACCAGCCAGTGTCCCCATCCGTACCCGTTGATCCTTCCCAGAAACTGATGCGCCGCCTGTGGCAGCGCGGTCTGCAGGTCTGCGCATTGCGCGATGATGCTCGGCCCGCTCAGCCAGACCGTCACACCTACCAGCCCGCCTGCCACACACAGAATCAGCGGAAAAGATACTCCTCGCCCCAGCTTGAATCTCGCGCCCAGCCAATCCACCACCGCGGTCAGCAGCGTGGCAAACACAATCGCCGCAAACACAATCAGCAGGATGACTCTTCCGAACCATGCCAGCGAAAGCGCGGCCAGCAGCCCTGCGCCCAGCAGCAGCAGGGTCAGCGGCGAGTGGCCCTTGGAACTACCGCTCGAATGTGGGTTGGTATCGCTCACGCCACAAGAGTATAGGCATATCGGGCGCAAGTTGCTATCTCATCGAACACATCGTGCGTTGTGCGGGTGCCCCAGGTGCCTCGCTCTTGGGCATCAGGAAGAATCCGCCCCCCGCCTGACGACCCTTCCCCGCACCCGTTATCATGGCCTCCTATGAAAATCACCCGCCTGGCCTCACCCGCACTCCTTCTCGCGCTCGCTCTTGGCTCCGCCCATGCCCAGAGCACCACGCCCGCTCCCGCTGCCGCCATCAAGGCCGTTGACGACAAGGTGCAGCCCGACAAGACCCAGCGCATCGTCCTCGCGGGCGACTCCATGATGAACCACTCCTCCGGCTGGGGCAGCGGCTTCTGCGACACCCTCGCCGGCCAGATCGAATGCTTCAACATGTCCAAGAACGGACGCAGCTCCAAGAGCTACCGCAACGAAGGCTGGTGGGACCGTGCCCTCGCCCTCAAACCCACTTGGATTCTCATCTCCTTCGGCGGCAACGACGTCCCCGGCAAGGGCCCCGAACGCGAGACCGACCCCGCCACCACCTACTACGCCATCATGAAGCAGTACGTGCTCGACGCCCGCGCCGCCGGCTCCACCCCCATCCTCGTCACCTCCCTGCCCGGCCGCATCTACGTTGACGGCAAATTCACCGACGCCTACGCCCCCTACGCTCAGGCCGCGCGCAAGGTCGCCAAAGACACCAACGCCCTCCTCATGGACCTCAACGCAGACGCCACCGCCCTGCTCGTCACCCTGACCCAGCAGCAGGCCGACGCCTTCGACCGCCCCACCGGCATCCCCGGCGGCGAACTCGACCGCCACCACCTCAACTCCGACGGCAACACCCTCTTCGGCCGCATGGCGGCCAGGGAGTTCGTCAAAGCCCTGCCCGCCATGGCCAAAAAGGTCACCCTCCCCGACTCCCCCGCCAAGTAGCCCGGAATCTTCAGTCAGTTACTTTTCAATTGGCAACTTCCGGATTGCCGACCATACGGGAGTTGCCCTTTTCTTCGTTGACGATGTGCGAGCCAACAAACAGTCTTGCGGTGCGCTATGAACCGCAGTAAA
>Ga0316226_1001608_pt1 | contig 23547 bp, 25 predicted proteins | sample TBH18017metaG_FD_206009 | JGI IMG/M metagenome (GOLD analysis project Ga0316226, IMG submission 206009) | Freshwater microbial communities from Trout Bog Lake, Wisconsin, USA - TBH18017 | ecosystem: Environmental > Aquatic > Freshwater > Lake > Hypolimnion/Profundal zone | place: USA: Wisconsin...
ACTTTTGAGTTGGGCGTTTAAGCATTTATTAAAGATGGTTTTATTATTATTATAATTTTTTCTATAGTAAATGGATAAATTCTTTTCTCGATTTCGAGCATTGACAGGAACACGATTAACATACAGGCCGACTGATAGGGAGTTTATAAAGTCGTACAAGGACTGGATTATAACAGAAATGGCAGTGATGAGACAGCCTGTAGATAAAAATGTAAAAACGGCATTGAATTTTTTAACGCTCGGAAAATTCGATGATTTGGTGAAGAAGGATTATGACGATGTCTATCATCTTTTCCTTGAGATAACAATCAAGTCCCCAACCGGACAATTAACATTATTTCAAAAAGCTACTGGAGCAAAAGATTCCAGCATAAAAATTACTCTGGAAAAAAATCAGACGATTGAGATTAATTACTATAAACAGAGAGATGGAACCGATAGTTTGCCTTTAGTAATACCTGCTAATATGACTCTTGGCACACTACTCGGCAATGCTGAAAAATCTGTTCCTGTAGAGGAATATTATAGGTATGATCCTTTGACAAACAATTGCCAGTCATACATAATGATAATTCTTAAAGCAAATGGCATACTTGAATTAAATCCCAAAGCAAAAGATTTTGTGTATCAAGATCTCGGAACTCTAAAGGCAGAACTGCCAAGCTATGCCCAAACAATAATGAGAGGACTAACCGACATTGCAGGAAGAGCCGACATTGCATTGCACGGCTACGGTCTTAAGTTCAAAAAGAATCCAACATATGCTTGGTAAATTTATAATAATATTGCTTTTGCGATTTCTGCTCCAACTTCAAAAGAATCTTTAGCAACATCTAATGCTTGATCTATTTTTGATTTAGGATACTCCGTGTAAGGCCAATTTGCTCTCAGACTAATCGCGGCCCGATAGCGCCCGCGATCATATGGCGTGTCCTGTGGAATATCATCAATCTTTAGCCATTGCCATAGACTGGCCGCCCCATCCTTTACAAAGGCATTGATACAATCATCTCTACCTTTACAATACTCTCTCCAATCTTTATCATTCTGTACCATCTCATCCATTAATTTTTTCCTCTGTTGTTCTATGGCAGGATCTTGTTCTATGGCAGGATCTCCTGCTTTGGTAGACCTCGTAAGATTAAGACTTCTAATTTGTGTTGCAAGATTTTTTATCTGATCAAGATCTGCCTGTGTTGGAGATTTTTTATCAGTAAGAGTTTTTAATTGATCTTTCAACGCTGTCAAATCCCGAAGACTATTAGCATTTTTAGCAAATTTTGAAATCTCCTCGCTTAATTTTTCAGCCTTATCCTTGTATTCAAAGTATGGATCAGGATGACTTTTCAAATATTCTATATAGGGTTCGTTATGAGCATCTAATGCTCCTCCCTTAACTTTTGATTTTTTCTTAGTTTTTGTAGCTTTGAGAGATCCACCCTTTTTTAATTCATTCATTCTGTTAAATTGAACCATAAGATTTTGAATAAGAGCTGGAGTTACATCTTCTGTATTTAGTTGATTTGCATTCAGTTTGGCTGAAATATTATCATATATCCAATCCATTTCTTCTTGCGACATCCCATCTGGAAATGCCTGCTGGAATAATAGACCCATATTAAGATATTGAATTGGAAGAACTCCTCCCTTGACTTTTGATTTCCTCTTAGGCTTGACTTCAGCACTCTTAAGGATTCTAAGTTGCGCCTTTGCTTTTTTGAGAGAGATGGGCTTTCCTTCGTGCTTCTTTCCTGTTTCTACATTGACAACAAACCACAATCGTGGACTATGTTGTTCGAGTTCATACGGCATTTATTATAATGGAAATTATAATAATAATTTTATAGATGAACATAATTCAATGGCTGTTTTGTAAACTCAAGAACGTCCTTCATATTATTGAATGTTTTCTTTTGTCCACCTGAACCGTCATCGATCCTGAAACTATCCCTGACAGAATGAGCAAGCCAAATATGTTTTTTGATTGCCTTTGTACATTCAAACTCATTTCTTTTGTATCCAGTTCTGAATCCGCACTCCTCACATTGTCCAAACGGTTGTGCTCCAATAAGAATAGTCTTTGTCATTTTCTTTTAGGACATTCAAACAGGAAATCATTTTTATATCTTGGATGATGCTACTCTATATTTCGAGATTGTATTAACATTATTAGTTTGTGTTGTGAGGATATGTATCAATGGAGTCACATAATCTTTTTTACTTAAAAATGCTGACAGACCGAGTTTAGAAATAACATTATCAGCATCATTTATCCATTCAATATTTCCATTATATTCAGTCCCAGTAATAAGTTTATTTATAGTTTTTATTCTTTGAATATAGGTTGAAATTGTTTTTTGTTTTAGAGGTTCATTGGTTCTTGATGTTATCTTAGAAAAAACATATTCAATACCAGCGTCACTATTAGACCATTCCGATAAATCAAAATGCGTTGATGAGTCATCGCAAATAATTTCGACACATTCTTTCTTGCGTGTTTTTGCATTATCATACTTGTCGCAATTGCGCGCATTGTCACTTCGAGTAACCCATCTTAAGTTTTCAATTCTATTGTCCAATTTGTTGCGATTAATATGATCTACGACAGCAAGAGGACCAATATCGTTCGGAATAAAGTGTAGAGCAATAAGACGATGAATCGAAACCATCTTAGTTCGTTGATTATCATCACGAGCAAACCCAATAACTTTATAGCCCATTTTATTTGTTGTTTGTTTTAGTAGCCTTAGTTTGGTAGAATTTTTTGCGTTAGGACTACTCGTTCTTGAAGAATAAACTTCTCCAAGAATATTTATAAAATATCCTGAAAAATCTTTTACCGGAATTAAATTTGTCATTTATTATATTTTATTATTTTAAGAATCGGTTTTATTTTAAAACTATAATAATTGATATAATAAATATAATAATTTAAGATAAACTATAAGAATTAATATCAAAAAAGCTTTATATCGACTAAATTTAGTGCCTATATAATATTATATAGGCACGTTTTGCCTCTAATATACTGGGTTCTTATAGTGATATACTGATGATATACTGTAATATACTGTCGATATACTGTAATATCTTATATTATATCTTATATTAGTATTTAATAATATACCACTTATAGTAAATGAACTACGTTGAGAAGTATTCATTGGAAGGAATTACACTTGGTGCTATAATTATGGTCTGTTATTATGTTGCGTCGGTCATACTGAATAAATAATAAAATAAAATCCCCATTATAATAAAATGTCTGTTAAATCAATCTGGGGTTGGACTCTCTCGATGGATTGTAAAGCTGGGAATAAGAATATTAAGGATCCTCACGCTATTGAGGCATTCGGTCACGAGCTTGTTAAAGTTATTGATATGGTGGAATATGGGGAGCCTGATATTGTGCATTTTGGAAAGGAAAATAAGACTGGTTACACTTGGTCCCAACTTCTGAGCACGAGCAATGCGTGCTGTCACTTCTGTGATGATACAGGCGACTTCTACTTCGATTTATTCACGTGTAAGGATTTCAATCCTATCGATGCACGAGATGTTGTTATGAAATGGTTTGAGCCTACACACATTGAGAGTCGATTCTATGAACGCGGAGTTTAAAATTGAATTCTAAATGATTATTTAGAATTATTAGAGCCAATCAAGAAGTGTTTTATCTCGCTCATTTTTGCAGGATTTGCAAACTCCTAGACTGGTAGTAAATTTTCCAGTAAATTCTCCGCACCTCTTGCAATAATTATAGTCTTCAGGACAAATTTCCCTGTTTTGTATAACTTCTCCATTAATCCTAAGAGATACAAAAAGTGTGAGACGTAAATAACCGAACTTGACGGAAATATATGTGTTGTTAATATACTTAGTATTTTTTAGATATTCATACATATCGTAAACTTCTGTTGTGGTATGATTAGTCAAAAGTTTTTCTATATCCCGACATATTCCATTTTGTAGATCATATGCCTCGCATCCCTCGCAAATTCCAGTATCGTCTCGATAATTAGTAAATGCTCCACAGTCAACGCAATAATTATCTGGATCGTCAAGATTGTCAACTATGCATTGTTTGTCGGTCATTATGTTTGTTATTTTTACGAAGTTGTAAAAATAAATCAGTTTTAAATTTCAAGGGAAAATATGCCTTATTTTAGGAATCCTGAGGAGGGCCATCGAAGAGGTCTATTTTTAGATATTCTTTCTGAACACCTGTGGAATGGAGGAATGCTCTTGCGAACTCCTCATCTTGCGCGATGGTATGGGGCTTGCCAGCGGAATAGTAATCAGTAATCTTAATCTTGCGGGCAAGACCAATATTAATCGGAGTTCCAACAATGTGTTCCATACTACTCTCAATCAAGTTCCTAAAGTTAGATTCTTTGAATGGAGCGCCGTCTCGCATTACAAAGAGATAATCACCTGCCATCTTTTTATAAGAGTGGAGATACTCATCCAGCACTTCTTTCAAATCTTTTGAGATGCTAAATACTTGGCGACCATAAGTATGTTTTGTCTTGTAGTTGTTCATTATGATTTTTTCTGCTTCTCCCTGCTTGTTAATAATAACATAATTATACGAGGGATCCATCTTGTTTGGTTTCTTGGTGTTGCTGGCGAGCTTCATCTCATACAAGTCATTTCTGGGAGTGAAAGAATCGTTTAGGAAATAGAAACTTGCAATTACTTTCTGGACAAGTTCCGCATCGTTTTCTGGCTTGAATTCCCGAATTTTAGCCTGAATAGTCTTTAGAGGAAGAGCATTCTGTTGCTCCTTTGCGCTTGCCTTATTTTGTTTTCGTCCCACATCTTCTTGTCCCTTAAACATTGCGAGACCTTTCTGGTATTGTGCGATAGTGTCATTCTCAGAATTATAATGTTTCAACAGACGAATGACTGGAGTAAGATAGTCCTTCTTGCTTGCCAGAACAGACTTTGTGAGCTTTTCAATCACATCTTTCGGATCGTTAATCCAACTCAAGTCACCAGTGTACGTATTGCCAGTAACAATAACTGCCAGCCGTTGGAGTTTCCTTACATAATTATCAACTGTGATTTTGGAGAGCTGACCATCTCCTCGCGATTTCATCGACGCGAATATCTCTCCCAGTCCTTCTACTTTTTTGGGGAATGATGAAGCATTTTTCAAAATACCTCCGGAATCCATTTATTATATTAATATAATATTTTTTTATATTATTATATTGATTAAGCGTAATTTAGAAAAGCAGACTGGACAGCATCTGTAACTGTTGAATCAAGCCGTAGATAGTATGGGCACGCGTTTATACTAAATCCGAATGCTCCTCCAGCTACTCCTGTAACAGAGTACTGATATTGTGACTGGAAAAAATTAGTTCCGTCATTTGAGAATTTAACAGAGAGAACTGTTGGAGCACTCGTCTCTCCGAAAATAGTTAGAGTCTTGACTGCCTGTCTGGATAAATTCACCGTGGTAAATCCATCTACTCCAATCAGATTTTGAGATCCCCTAACAACAGGAGGGAGAACTTGGTTTGTTCTATAGATTACAGTAAATGCCATCAGCGTACCATCTGTGCCGGATGAGTTACGGACTGTGAAGTATACAAATGGCTCTGTCAGGTCCAATTGCTGGGTAAATTGAACACCGCCAACTGTGTTATAAGATGTAACGTTCTGTTGAATTTTATTTTGAGATTGGTATGCCACCAATTGACACGCGGTATCGGTTAACAAACTAATTGTCGCCGTGGCATATGGAGCGACACTATCATATGTCCCAATATATACTCGGCCTGCTAACAGCGGAGTAAAGCTTTTATTATTTATTGACTCGGTCATTTATAATACTCATAATAAATTTTATATTATTTTTATTCTAATAAATGTCAGGACTTGATGATAAAACTTGGAAGGAGTATTTACAGGCAAAAAAAGTTATAGATAGTATCGAGGATAAAGACAAACTTGACAGGAGAATTAATGCATATGAAAGGCACAAGAAACACGTTCTTGAGAAACATTATGAGAATGTCCAAAAAGGTGGAGATATTTATTTAGACAAATTAAATAAGCGTCGAAAGGAACTCTATCACCTCAGGAAGGAGAAGAAGCTACGGGAGAAGGAAGAGGCTAAACAATTGGAATTGGCACGGGCTGATAGATCAAAGGCATCTGGTAATCCATTTGGTATGGCAATTCATAATCTCAAGTTAGAGTCGAGCGATTCTGGAAGCGATACAGAAACAGAATGTGAGACTGTTTATTGTAGTACCTGCCCCACAACAGATGCTGAGAGTGTTGCAAGTGAACATCCTGCAAAGGTCTCAGAACATAAGACCAAACACAAGAAACAGGAAGAGATAAATATTCCTCCTCCTCCAAAGACAGTTCAGAATTTATTTAGGAGGCCTGTATGGGCTTAACATTTATGGGATTAACATTTATGGGATTAACATTTATGGGATTAACATTTTGGAGTAGCGGAGTACTTGGACTATCCCCTCTGGGGGCTCCAAAGGAGTTATCGCTCCCGCCTCGAGTTCTAACATTGAACCCGAAACAGGTAGAGTATTTTATATGTGTCAACACGCTTACTACCAGTGCTGATGTTGCAGAGATCACGGAAATTATGATAAACGGATCCATTTATTAAAGTATTTTTTTATTTCTGGAGAATAAAAAAATTAGGGATAAATCCTGTAATGCTCCTCATTCAGTCTTTTTTTTGCCGACACTATCCAGTAGCTTCTTCAGAGTGGATACAACACTGTGTGCAAATTCCTTTCCCTTTACAACAGCAATGTGATCTGCCAATTTCTTAGCTCCAGCAACTGATAATTTATTGGAATCCTTCATTCCCTCAGGAAGGCCGAGCTTAAGAAATCCCAACATACCACCGACAGCTTTGGGTTGATGTTGCCATTTACCTCCTTCGCCTCCAACTTTAAAAGGTACGTTTGAAGAAGCTACGGACAAGTCAATTTTTTGGCGTTTTTTTTTGTCTGGAAGACCTGCTGCAGACATTCTCCCCCCATCGAGACCTGCCGCAGACATTCTCCCCCCATCGAGACCTGCAGCAGATATGTATCCTCCGCCTACTCCCTTCTTTTTTCGCCATTCTCCGGCAATCATTTTAAGTCGTTCCTTCGGAGGGTGCGACATCATTTTTGGCATCATTTCTTTTACAAAATCTCTGTAAGAACTCATTTATTATCATAGGATAATAAATTTTATTATTTTTGATGAACGTTTACTTTGCCTGACCGTGGCCGACAATCGTCTTACCCCTCGCGAAAAGACCACGGCCTTCCGGCATCGTGGAAGCGACAGCCTCAGATCCGACAAGAGACTTGTTACGTTTGATAAGGGAATCAACCTCACTGGAAGTAAGAGTGCCGAGATTGAACAGGGCCGTGTCTGCCATAATCGACATATCTCCAGCATATACACAGATTATAACCAGTTCGACATTAGCACCAATACCCTTCCCAGCATAATCTTGGGGAAGAGAAGTCCAAGGAAGAGTAATCTGGAAATTGGTGTTTCCATTTACTTCTCCGGGAAGAGAGTCCTCAAGAGAAACACCGAGATCCTTTACGGGATTGATCGCGAGAACAGATCCAGAACCAAAAGTCCAATCCTCATATGACGAGTTATATCCGTTAGAAACAGCCATACGATACAGGTCTTTTTGACTGGCTGATGCCATCAAACCTGTACGGGTTCCGATTTGAACCGATACACCAGCTGTAGAAATACCACCAATATTACCAATACCATAGAAACAATCAGCGTGAAGGGGAGTTCTGGGACCACCGGTAGAAAGACTATCCCGCACAATAACATAAATCATCTTGGGCATAGTCTGAAGACGAATTGTATTACACGCAACAGTCCCAGGCGCATTAGAGATTGTTTGAGGAAAATAAACCACGTTTTCGTAATCATATTTTAACGTTTTCGGCACAGAAACAAGCTCGGGAGTTGTCTGAATATAACACAACTGCAATGATGCGTTTATAATTGATACAACTGGAGCTCCATTTGTGAATGCCCCAAGGGATGTGGCGAAACAATCTTGCAAATTAGAGTAATTCATTTGCAACGACATAGTCGAGAGCTGACCCAAAAATACATCATTTTCCCAGAGTACAAGAGGGCTAACCATAAGAGGCTCAGATACCTCAAAAGTCCAAGTGGTAAGATTAACATTGGGGACAGCAGGACCAATAGGCAAGAAACTCGCACGAGTATGACCTTGGGAATTCTCATATCGCGACAGAGGCTGATTAGATATCAGTTGAGTTGTTGCGGCACCTGCAGCATTAAACGGATCTGCAAGCAGACCAGCACGATTATCAGCCATAGAAGGGCATTCAGTGCTTTGGTGGTCGATAAAGTCCTTGGGAAGGAAGCGCTGAGTAGCAGAAAGAACTTGACGAGAATTTATGGTTGTCGTAGCACCGTTAAGCTGAAGAGAAACAGTATCACAACAGGACTGCAGAGGAAAAGCACGAAGGGCGGCATTTACGTATCCTGCTGCGGCTCCACTATAAGGAGTATTTGCGAACTGAACAGAAGTTCTTCCAGCAATACCCTGATTATCACAAGTTATTGTCAGAGTATAACGGATGCGAATATTACGCCCAACCAAGGTGGAATTAAGACCACCAGGCGTAACAATGTTATTGAAATAAATCTGACTAGGATAAGGGGCAGTACCATCTGCCTGAATAGAATAGTAATTAACGTTATTACCAGTAAAGGGAACAAGCTGGGTATAAGTTGATGACACGTTAACTCGATTATCGAGAACAACAGTAGCATCAATTGTGGACATTTTATTCTACGTAGAATAAAAATAATTATTTTTTTTGGTTGGGTTTTTAATTTAGCCAATCAATTTTATTTTAGAATGTTAATCGAGAAAAATAACTTCGGCGACCTGTCTAGAGAGATGCTTTTTGCTCTTATTGTGCTTTGGGAGAGAGGAGCGAATAAACTCAACATCACAACACTCACATCGAATCATCTCACTACGTTGTGCTTTTATTTTATCCCTATTTGCAAGACGATACTGCTCGTTATACTCTTTTTGATATTCTTTATGGTCTTCATTGTATTGCTTAGCCTTTTCGATGAAAGATGGTTTCAATCGTTGTTGTTGATACCAAGCCTTTTTATACTCCTTTCTTGTTGAATATTTTTGAATGGCAGTATGCTTATTTACTAAATTTTCTTTATAAAAATCCATCCATTTCTGCTCAGCCTTTAGAAGATCTTGAATATCTTTGAACTCTATTTCCTCCAACAAATTTATTTTAATGGTATCTGGAGAGCACTTTTGAAATATCTCAAATGAACACACCCAATTACCAATATTATTAACATATGATTTATATCCTGCCTTATGGTCTGAAAAACGCCATTTTAATTCTTGACGAGTGCTTCCAATGTAAATATCTTGTGTCTCGATTGAGGTCAAAGAATAAACAAATCCTTTCATTTATTATATTGACGAAAATATAATAAATCAGTTTTATTTTTTAATGCTAAAACTGATACTTACGGATAAAGTCCAACTTGGCGTTCCAGCCACTCCCAGCGTTGATTAACAACGGATAGGTTGTGCCATCGATATAACTGTATTGCACATAGAGCTGAACCCTGTCTATCGCATTGTTACTCGCAAGAGCAAATGGACGAAGGAAGTTGGGTTGATAAAGAAGCCATCCAGAATTTTCAATCAATCCAGTAGTGTCTATATCTACATCCGTTATAACGTTGTTAGACTCGTTATTTCCGAAGAAACTTTGAGACACATAGATAGTGGTAGATGAGAAAAGAATCTTGTCAAGCATATTGAAAGCAGTGATAGACTTGTTTGTCTGTACAACGGAATAAGGAGATGCTGGAGCATTTGCTGACAGATATAGCAGATACATAGATGGAGTAATGGTATCAGGCTGGGAGTTGAACTTTAGGAGATTATTAAGTCCGGAATTGAATAGGATACCGTCTGTTGAAGTTTGCAAACCATTGACACTATTTACGTAGTCAGAATCATAATTCAGAGTGCATAGACCTGTTGTAAAGTCCATCGAAACGCTTGGAGCTGTTAGAAATCCTGCCCCATTTATGTTTGCTCTAACAAACGCAACCCTAAAAGCCGAATTGATAGCGTCGATAAGAACTTGATATGTATAAATACTGGCTGGACCCGCATCGATGTTTTCTCCATTTTTTGCAAAGATGCATCCTCCGGGAACAGATGATGTGGTCCAATTTGCAGGAGTCAATGCTAAGGCAGGATACGAACTCAGATTGGCCGACGAAGCGCTTGTGCAAACAAGAAATTCTCCAGTGACAACATTTCTCGTAACTCCGAGTGCCGATACTTCTCCGAGAGATGTAAATTTGAGTGGGTGCTGTGATGAGACACTATATGTTTGTAATGTTGTGGTTGCAATACTTGGGAGAGAATTTACAGATTGCCAAGTAGTAGTAAGAACTCCATAAGGAGTCAAGGCCAAAGTATTTCCAGTCAATGCTCCAGAGAAAACTTTATTTGTTGCCGTATCTGTTATGTAAAATATATTTGTATAGTTTTTATCAATTGCAACACACTGACAACTCGTGAAATCCGCACCAGTAATAGTGACTTGAGTCCAACTATACATCGGAGTTAGATTTTTCAAAAAGGTTAGAAAGATATTGCATCCCGATGTTACAACAGTATTAAACAGAAAAGTCCCAGTCTCCGAATAGAATGAAACTGTCTTGTTATCAAAGTTGAGGATAGCCAGTTGATTACATTCTGCCTTCCGACAAAAGACGTGTCCTGTTGCGAAATTCCCATTTGATACAATCACTGTTGCCGTTGGAAGACCAGAATATGTTGAGTTGAATACCAAACTCGTAATCTGGTTTGGATTTGAAGCTTGACCGTATGAATTGGAAACCCATATATTTGGACCATCGAAACATACTCCAAACATCTGCTGTGGGCCTGCGAATGGCATAAACGCGGGTTGTGTTAAAGTTGGAGTCGTGGGATCCGTCATAGTATAGATTGACATAAAAGAGCCTTGCGTCACTGCTAAATAACTAATTCCGGTATTAATACCTGCTCCAATATAACAGAAAGCATTAGGGAATGTCAATTGTGATACAGGAGTATCCGTTGGTCCAGATAATATTTGCACTATTGTTGTATTACCTTCTGTTCCCACCGCTACCGCACTCCATTGGGTCCCCCCATCATCTCCTCCTCCGTAAAATCCGTATGCATATAGCCCTGCAGCAACAGTAACAGTAGAATTAATCACAGTAAACACCTGAGATGGCATCGAAATAGTGCCAGTAATTAAATGAAGAATACCCTCCGGACCAAGGCCAGAAATACAACCGTGAATGACACCATTCGCATCCGTGTAAACTCCAGCAAGTTGTGCATCAGACAGGCTATATTCAACTACAATTCCAGAAAAGTTTGCGACATAATCAACCTGATTAAATGCGGTTGTCGTTGTAGGCATAGGGAAATTAACTCCAACCGAAACCATATTCGTAAGATTATCTATTCCTCCGGCAGTGAATAGGACTCGAGGAGAAATTGAGATATTTGATTTGTAAAGATTATTATCTTGTCCAACTGCGAAAGCCAATCCAGTATTGGTTTGAAAGTCAAAATTTTCAATTCCAACTGTAGGAGATACTTTAAAATTCGTTTGGATTATTGCCTCGAGAGGTTGTGTATTGCTCTGTGTATCGAGAGTGTATAATACAGATGATAAGGGGGAAGCAATCAAACTATTTCCATATGCACAATAAGTATCGGGAGACGAAGTTATAGAAGTTATGAGTGATTCGGCAATATAGGCATATGGAACACCTCCAGTCCCGCCTGAATAAGGAAAGGAGTATACACCATAACCATCAATCGCCACACCATAACCAACTTCTTGAATAGGCATTAGGGCTTGTTTCCCGTTATTCCACTCTCCTCCATCAGAAATTGCTAGAGTGGTATTTATATTTTTTAGTGTATGGGGGGCGGTAAGAGTCGTTCCATACAAAAATGGTTCACTATTAAGTCCAGTAAGTAAAAACGCATTTTCATCGTGAAGGATAGCAGATTGATTTCCGAGATGAGTTATTTCAGTTAGAGTTATGGGAGATGAAATAGGATTATATAGAGCATCATATACCTGAATCATATTCGTGTTGTATCCAACAATAGTTATTTGGTCAGAGCACACCGTTGAAACGTTAAAAAGTGGATTGTTGTTAAAATCAACAAGGATAGTTGTGACCAACTTCAACTGTACATTGGTTAAACTATTGGTATTCGCAAATACTTGGACTCCAGAATTGAGGGAGGCAAGATAAATAACTTGATTCCGGTCAATTGTAATACATTGTAAATCTGTATAAGTATTATCACTTATGTATACGGTTGGAGACTCAGCAGAATTTGAAAAAACGTAAAATAGAGTATTTGGCAGATTAACGCCATTACCACCTATACAATACAAATTTTCGTAATCATCCACAACAAACATCGATATATACGGGATATAGGCTGATAAGTCTACTGATCCAAGTGGCGTCAAGACTCCAGTATCAGAATATTTGGATTTTGTAATCACTCCACCATTTGACTTCCAAATAATATTTGCAGTCGTTGTATTTAGTTGTTCGACATAAGCAGATCCCGATGATGAACCCTGCCGAAGCTCGACTTGCCAGCCGTGAAAAGGAATATTCGACTGTGTAAGTGGGATAGTATCAAGCGGAACTTTTGCCTTTACAAGTCCAACTTGGAACTGAGAAGCATCTTTAATCAGTGGGAAAATTAGTTTTTCATCGACTAATGCTGGGGTCTGTTGACCTGTGGGTGGCACATATTGGGCCGCCGTGTAATAAACATTGAGTGTCTGGGCAATGTTTGACATTTATTAGAGGATTAAATTATTTAATTTAATTTTATCCATAAGTTATTATCTTGGGAACTCAATGCGGAGTTTTTGTAGATCTAATTCTGCTTCCTCAAGCGTCTTAAATCACTATTATACTGTGTTCTCCTATAGCATATTGTGGGATTGTTTTCTTGAAAAAGACACATCGAGTCTTCATTGCCATAATCTGATCGATAATTTTTTTATCTAATCCGGCGTATGTTGACAGTAGAACTTTTACATCTCTTTTATTTGCTGATGGAAATAAGGCATAATATTGTGCTTCTCGAATACATACTTTAGTTGAATGTCCGTTGCAACAATTATGACTCACAGTAATAGTGCTTGTAAATCTATGACGCCCTCTTTCCATAAAAATATCCCTAAGTTCAAGATACCGTTTTGCAACTTTCTTCGGGAAACTCTCACAGTCGTCAAAAATGACCACACTGTGCTCAGGAATATCTTCGATTGTAAATTCCTTTTTCAACTCCGCTTCTACCTCATCTAAATTAACTCGGATAAGATTTTTAATTTTATCCATTGCTTTATCCTTTTCAACTGGAGAAAATAAGAAAATACCTGAGCCTTTTTTTACTGGGTGTTGTTTTAAAAATTCTGATATCCAGTGTGATTTTCCACTCCCACTTAATCCTGATACGAATATGCGATAGCTGTCCTCTTCTATGACTGGAAACAAATTTGTTTCCGCGCCATAGTCGAGGTGACGTTTCAAGGATTCTGTTACATAATCTTTAGCATTGTGATATTTACGATTTAATTTTCCATCTACTTCTACTCCCTTTTCATATGCCGATACCAACTCTTTTATATCCGATGTTGATAATTTGTTATCTAGGTGAAGATACTTCTTAAATATTTCGACCTTATGCTCTCGTGTGGTATCAAGCTCTGGGTCGTCTTCTTCTTCAGTGATATAGACACAATCTTTCTTGTCTTCATTTAGTATTGCAACTTTTCTACCACTTGTTAATGAAATCATTTATTATAGAAAAATAAAATTATAGTTAAAACTGATTCTAAATAAAATAGTAAAAATAAAATGACCACGGGATACGTTTATAAATTAGAAGTTGATGGATGTTTACCATATTATGGATCAACAACTCAACGATTAAAAGCCAGATTCGCCAAGCATAGACAAAATGCCAGAAATAATAAAGACACTCTTACTCCCTCATTATTATTTAAATTTGGAATGCCAACAATTCGTCTTCTTGAGCAAATTATTTTTAAAGACAAAAATGAACTATTTGAGCGTGAAAGATTTTATATCGAGAATAACGAATGTGTTAATAAAATAAAACCATTGGGCTTAAATAAGGAGGAAAAAATAAAAAATAGACAGAAAGAGTATGATATTGCTAATAAAGAACGTATATTTATTCAAAAACAACAATATCGGTTGAAAAATGCAGAAAAAATAAAGGAGAAAAAGGCACAAGATTATGAGCAAAATAAAGAACAATTAAATTGCAAAATTACCTGTGATATATGCGATATAGAAATTACAGCCCGAAACTATTATCGCCATATCAAAACAAAAAAACACCAAAATAACATCACTTGCGAAATTATTTTAGAATAAAAATATGCTCATAATAAATGAACATATTGATTATTGGTTGTGGGGCTTTAGCCAAGACGATGCTTGAGCTTTGGAATTTAGAAGGAATAGTTATTGAGAAACTTATAGGTATAGATCCAGTGGAATGCGAACTGTGGGTAAAGGAGATGTGGCCACAAATGGAGTATAAATGTATGGCGTTGACAAAGAAGAATCTTGTCGCCACATTAAAACCCTTGTTAGAGTCTAGGCCATTTGTGTTTGATCTAAGTGTTGATGTGGACTGTGTTCCAATTATAAAACTATGCAGAGATATGGGATGTGTCTATCTCAATTCCAGCATAGAGAGTTGGGGAGATAAAACCCCTTGGATATTAAACACGACAGATAAGGGACTATATGATCGGAGTCTCTACAAACGCCAAATTGAAGTTGAGAAACTTTTAGGGACGAAGAAGACCTCAACGATTCTAACTAATCACGCTCAGAATCCTGGAATGGTGTCGAGTTATGTTAAGCGGGGGTTGATCGATTATGCCCTAAAACACGGAACTCGAGAGGACAAACAGCTTGCTAAAGGACTCGATTCCGGCAAAATTAAGCAGACTGAGTTTTGTAAGTTGGCGAAAAGTCTGGGATTGGAGGAAGTCCACATCTCGGAGATAGACACACAGAAGTTTAACAAGAAGTTTAAGAAAAATCATTTTTATTCGACTTGGTCTGCGGTCGGATTTATCGCCGAAGCGCTCGACCCCATACAGATGGGTTGGGGAAGTAATCGGGATCCCAAAGAGGGATATAAGCCTACTGTTGGTGAAGGAAATGTAAGGATCTTTCCAACGCGTGGGATGGACGCAAGATGTAAGAGTATAACACTTGGATTAAAAGGCGAAGAAATACCGATCAATGGTATGCTTATCCCACACGCAGAGGCGGATACAATTAGTTCTTTCTTAGCTGATGGAGACTATAGCCCAAGTGTCTTCTATGTCTATCAGCCATCGAGTTTAGCGTTGGAGAGTCTTGACGCTCTGAGAAAGGCAGATTATCATCCTCCTCCACATAAGAATTGCTATGTGATGCGAAATGACGATGTGATATCTGGATTCGACAGTGTCGGAACACTCCTACTTTTCAAGGATGGAAAAGCACATTGGACTGGAAGCGTCGTCTCTGTAGAGTTTTCCAGAGGTCTCGGATTTAAACATAGCAATCCCACAATCGTTCAGGTTGGAGCTGGTGTTTGGGGCGCTATGAAGTGGATCGAGGATAGTCACAAACGTCTTGGATATCTTGAGCCAGAGAATTTGGACTTTAATGATGTTTTAAAATATGCTATGCCTTATTTAGGTCAATTTTATAGTAAAACATTATAATCTAAAGTCTTCGGGTTTATATATAAAATGATAGCCAGTATATATAAATTGGCAAGTAATCAAACATCTCTTGTATATATTGGATCGACAACACAAAAAATAAATCGGCGTCTTTCTGGGCATAAAACAGACTATACCAGATTTATGAATGGCACACGTAAAGACTCTTGCTCATCTTTTTCCATATTACAATTTGGGGGTGATATTAATATTTCTCTATTGGAAGAAGTTCCCCTTTCTTTGAGACTTGAGAGGGAAAAATATTGGATTCAACAAGATGGAGATAATTGTGTCAATGTAAGAGTTCCGACAAGAACATCCAAGCAACATTATGAGGATAACAAAACAAGTATTTTGGCCAGACATAAAATATATAAAGACGGAAAGAAAGACATAATTAAACAGGAAAATAAAGATTATTATGAGAGACAGGGCAAATACTTAAAATTAAAACCTTGGACTTGTGATGTATGTAATAAAACAATGGCTATTGGAACAAAACCCAGACACGAAAGAACACGTAGACATCTCTCCAAAAATCTAACACACGAAATTATTTTGGTTGATTAAGTTTTAATTTTTATTTATTATTCTCCATAATAATAAATGTCAACAACTGGACTCTATTTAGGTAATGTCCAAGTAACTAATTTTCCAGGATCTCAGGGAATCACTGGAGCCGTTAATATTTCCGATTCATATGGACATCCTACTGTTTCTTCTTCTGGCAAATTCCAAGTCCAAGATGTGGATGCGGAATCATCTCTTGCAAGTATTGTTTCTGGACTCTCAGGAATATTAAATGTGGCAGTCACCAACGCTATCGTGGTTGAAACAGACTCTAATTCTCTCGCAGTGACGGTAGGAAATTTCCCGACAAGTCAACCTGTGTCGATTGATAATGTATCAGCAAACAGTAGTTGTTTGAATGTAGGACTTTACGATTCTACTGGGGCACCATTTACACAGTCTCATACTGGGGCACTTGATGTAAATATCGCCTTTGTGTCTTCTGGAGCCCTAAATGTCCAGACTCAATCTGGTTTGGCACTCGATTCTTCTGTGCAAACTCTCATCAATCAAAATCTCAACAACGGAGGGACTATGTGGAGTGCTACTGTGGTTAGTGATGGTGATGTTTCTACCTCTATTGATTTATCTACAAAGCAAGTAGTGACTGCCTCTTTCTTTGGAAATATCGTATGCGACCCATTAGACACTCCAATAATTACAATCTATTACAGTGCAATTGGAACAACTGGAACATTTTATCAGTCTCAAAATACTATGCAAGGACTAACAACTGGAGGAGGTGATTTCAGTCTCGATTGTGTATCAAACGCCCATTATATTCAGGCTAAAGTCACTGGCTTGACATCTGGCGGGGCGGGCTCTGGGACCATTACAATGTATCTCAATTGTGCAAGCCCCTAACGTTAACTCTTTCAAAACATATCGACTCCCTATCCTTGCTCAATCCTCCTCCCTCGATTCTAACATCTATCCTACACACGTCAAGACAATCTGCACCATAATACCTATGCAGATATTTCTGTGGGTCATTACTCCCTTTAACAATTAAATTCCCGAACTTATAATCTTGTAGCGGATAGAACTCTTTCTTCAAATAGAAACAATTCTTAAACAATCTCCTATCTCCAAGACACAATCTTATTTGGTCGTTATGCTTTTCCCATTTGAAAATGTCCAAAGTTGGAGTAGCAATTAGGGCTCCTGTATCATTATTCTTGCACCATAATCCTTCTACATATACCTTAATTAGCTCTGGAGTTGTCACTTCAATTCTAATCTCGTGCTGTCCATCTTTTCCCATCTTTGTATATAGAATGTGTGCCAACTCTTCAAAATTATTATGGAACACTCCGATATCAATGTCGTCATCATATGGGATAAGTCCCTCGTGTCTTACCGCTCCCAGTAATGTCCCTCCATCAATAAAATAAACAATCTTCTCCTTTTCCAAGACACGAGCCACCTTATCAAGTAGCATCTCGAGGATCTCCTTGTGTTGGCTAGGTATCTGGTATATCTCTGGTATATTCCATTCGGTCATTTATTATACTAGATATTTTTTTATATTGCTATATTTCTAAAATATAAGAAAATGATTGTGGGTTCAATGTCGTATCGACACGCCTTTTTTAGGGTGGCGTGAAAATCAATTCGAGGCATAATGCCTTGGGTGACACGCCTTTTTTTGGGTGACACGCCATTTGAAAAAAGGCGTGTCACCCTGTCAAGGCACAAAGACCCTGCTGACACGCTGTCACGCCTGTCACGCCATTTTTATAGACTTTGGTGGAAAAAACAAGAAAAAAGTGATTAAAAACGACCAAAAAAAGGACTTTTTTAATCGAAAAATCGCAAAAAATCACTTTTTCCAGCGGATTTGACAAAAAATGGCGTGACAGGCGTGACAGCGTGTCAGCAGGGTCTTTGTGCCTTTGGGGAAAAAAGAGTAAATAAAAAAAGGCGTGTCACCCAAAAAAAGGGCGTGTCACCCAAGGCATTATGCCTCGAATTGATTTTCACGCCACCCTAAAAAAGGCGTGTCGGCCCGACATTGAGCCCACAAACATTTTCATAAGAATATTTAACCTCAAACAAGTTAAATATTTTTCCATAATTATATTGCCACACCTCTCGATATTTGTTGCGTGCTGACTCCTTCGGATTCACCTTTGGTGGTTTGGTTTTTGTGTTCCTCTTTTGGAACTATAGAATTTATGTTGACAGAGCGCGCCCTACCATTGTTAAAAGCACGAGATTGGACTATGTCGCCAAATGAGCTCTTACAAAACTTCCCAAACTTGAGTTTCGAATAGATGCCAGTTTTTTCTCCATTTACTATTACCCAGTTGAGGAACGACGAATACAAACTATCCAGAGTTATAAAAACTCCCTCATCATTCCGAGTCAATTGTGGCTCTTCAAGTTTATAATATTCCTGTTTGATATCGTTGAAAAACTTGATTGGTTGTTCTGCGGTCTGTAGGATCATTTCTGCTCTCTGATCAGTCTGAGGAATATTTCGCAGACTAATTTTCGTCGTGTCATAATGCCAGAGATATGTGTAAAAGGCGTTACAAGCATCATCATTTTCGATCTCGGCGCTCAGATCTTTGAAATACTTTATATCACCAAGTTTATGTTCAGATACTTTCAAAACACAAGTGCGTTGGTCGTGAGTCTCGATTTTTGTCGCACCGGCTTCGTTAGTTAACATCATAAAATTCGTATAGTCAATAACTTGCTCGGCATCAATCCCTTTAGCGTTAATAGTTTGAGAAGAGTCTGTAATGCGTGATTTTAGCTTTTGAATCTTTGAATTAGTAGCAGGATCTTTCCCGTTAAGTTCGTCTATAACAACAAAAATTCTGTTTCCCAAGAGTGAATTGAAGTCTCCGAAAATATCGTTAATTGTATTTGTTTTGCAAGCGTTGATAAATCCAAAAATTTTATTGATTAACATCTCTGCCAAAATGCCTTTCCCAATCTGTTGTTTTTCAGAATACAAGATCATCATAATCTTTGTCTTGATCTCAGGATATTGAATGATGTGGGCCATCCACGTAATAAAATACTCAAATATATTTTCGTCCCCTGCGCATATGACTTCCCTAATATGCTTTATTAACAGAGGGCATCCAGATGTTTTTGTCTCTTCATTTGTAGGATCGTACTCAATCAAGTGTGTTTTCATACCCATAAAGGTATTGAATATCTCCGGATTGGAAAATGGTTCTTTCTTTCCAAACGGGCGATATGTAAGAGCATTGTATTCTGTTAATTGGTCTGTGACTGAATTAAGCACATTCTTAAGTTTAGCCTCCTCTAATCCTTTTTTACCAAAAAACTTACACATATAGGATAATTCCTCTGTTCTATCCAGAATATATGATTCGACATCAGTCGGATTCTCACGCTTCAAATAATAAGTTAACTTTGCCAACATAACAGGCAAACAAATTTTGTTAAAATTCGCAACTACATATTTTAGCAACTGATCATAGTCATCAAATGTGGTGCGGAGAATATGCCTGATAAAGTTACCGAAATAAAATTTCTTATCATCATTGAATACTCCACACGTTGTGATAATTTTTGGTTTACCAAAATGCAACTTGTAAGTTTGAAAATCTTCTCGCGCCCAATAGTGCAAACTCGCTTTTGTATATGGAGTGGCAGATGAATTACGAGTTGATGCCTTGAGTATAGATGATAGAATATTATCGATCGTGTGCTCTTTTGAGTTCCTATAGAAAGGATATATTTCGGTGGTGATAAAGTTACCTACTTCCTCCTCATCAGATATTTTCCCATTAACAGTTAAGGTGGATAAGTAGGCAAAACATAGATTCATAAACGACTTGTAAGTTATTTTATCTGTAACTCCAGATGGAGAATTATCGCACAAACTATGTGTCTTTGCAGTAATTTGGTTTGTGATTAGAGTAATTAACAACTCGACCTCATCTTCCTCTTCCTCAATAATATTAACCTCTGGCTCTTTCTGGAATTTAATCAGATCTTTTTGATATTTAGTTTCAGAACGTTTGATAAGTTTTTGAGTTTCAGAATATTTATCGATTGCTCGAATGCAAGCGTGCTTATATTTCGTGTCGGCGTTCTGGATGTAGAATTCTTTAATATTCTCTGTACCGTTACTCTTGGAATGCCATTTAGCGCCTAACAGTGGTCTGGTTATGTCTTTGATTTTAGTAGATTCTACCATTCTCATACTCCGATAAACAGATGAAACGGCTTTATCAAAAATCTCTTCCCCGCAATAAAAGTCATTCATAAATGTCTCAAACATCGCGTACCACCTCTTTGTGATCTTGTTATTCTCAAACACATTTAATCTATTGACGAGATGTAGAGATACTTTCCAGACATTCAAATCTTTATCGAATTTAGAGCTATCGGTGATCCTCCAATCTGTCAGAATATCAGAGTTCGGAAAGCACTCGTTGATAAATTCATTCCTAATAGAATTGAATCGGAGAAATATATTTTCCGGATCCTTGAAAGTAGTAATATTCTGGGATGATTTGAGATCGATATCATAGTATTCATTTACTGGACTATCACCGTGGAGAAATTCGTAAAAATGTTTATCTTTTGATTCGAGAGCGGAATAATAACTCAGGAAAGTATCAATATCTGGACAACTCCCAAACATTTTTCCATTTGTCTTTTCATTATCAGTAGTAAAGTAGAATTTGTGGTCTTTTTCTTTAGCATTTTCTAACATCGGTTTTTGCGTGGTATATACCTCTCTCCAATCTTTCAATTCTATAATAACATTTTCTTTCATCGAGTCCATTTATCATAGATTCTGACTTTTTAAATTCAATTTTTTTTCTTTAAAAGTTATTTAAATAAAAAAATCGGATTAGTAATAAATGAATTTCGGTGCTATTAATATTGTAAGCGGTGATTATGTTATGCCCATAAATGCCTTGAAGTCTGAAAAATATAAATGTCCAGACTCTGAGTGCGGTGAGTTAGTTATGTTGAGAAAAGGCCTTGTTAATAGACCACATTTCGCACACTATGCAGACAGTAAATGTCTCTATTATACACCGCATCCATCTGAAAGCCAAATACATATCGATGCAAAACAAAAAATACGGACATTATTATTGGGAAGTGATTTAGAAATCTATCAAAAATGCAGTTGCTGTAAAGATGAATTACAAATAGAAGTAGATCTATCTAACATATCAAGTGTTAAACTGGAATGGAGGTTCAAGATAAATATTGCCACTGGACTATTAGATGATGCCGGAGAATTAAAAATAGCAGATGTTGCCTGTTTTGATTCTGAAGATAATCTGCTATTAATCGTAGAAATTAAAAATACACACTCCCAGTGTAATAGACCAAATCCGTGGGTAGAATTAAATGCTATAGATATTGTAACAGGAAATGACGACAACTCATTTCGATGTGTGAGACCATTTACTTGTACAGAATGCGAGAAAAAAAGGCGATACTGTCTCAAATGTAAAAAATTGACTGGTACAGGTTATAAATATTGTTACTCTTGTTACACGAATCAAAAGGGATCAGGAAAATGTAAATATTGCACTCGCGCTCTCGATGAGGCGTGGAAAACATCCTGCGGAAAGTGCTGGTATAAATATGAAAAAAATGCAAGGTCTAATTACTGTTCGATTTTTGAATAGTTTTTTTTGGATAGAATTTTTTAAAATGAATTTAAAATAATATTTTCTTATTATAAATGTCAGAGATTGAAAGAATTAATTATATCGATCCCATATCTAAAAAGTTGGGAGTGAAACGAGTATCACGTTTCGTAGGCCCAGAAGAATATCCTGAAAAGGTGCCGTTGAAATTAAATGGCCGGGAAGTTCCGAATTATTTTATTACAAAAGAAGGAGTTGTTCTTCGACTTAACAAATCTGGATCAGAAATGAAAGTCCTTGTCTTGACTACTCGAAAAGATGGAAATGTTGTGTGTGGAATCAGTGGTAAAGTAATACAACTCCACTGTCTTATCGTTGAGAGTTTTGTTCCAGATCTAAATCCCCGATACTACGTAAAACATCGGGATGGAAACAAGAGTAATAATGCCATCTCAAACCTATTGTGCTTCGAAGCATCTCCCAAATAACGCTTCGCGACGGAGTTAAAATTATTTTTAACCAAAAATAATTAAACAGTTTTGCTGTAGACAAAATCTTTCGATCCGTGGTTTACATAATCGGAATTTCCATTTGCCAACACAAATACACCCGACTCGTGCTTATAGTTAATTCCAACAAATTTAACGCCCTTGCACTTGTCGCAAGTTCTCATATGAAGCCTGAATTTCATATCGATTGTGCGTTGAGACTTTTCGTGAAAATCCTGACCACACTGAGATTTCATAATAAAATGTTGAGCACCTTTTCCAACGACAGGCATTATGTGGTTGATATACTAATAAATAGTTGTCATAATAAATCAGTTTTATTTTTACCGTTGGCTTCTGATTGGAATAGGAAGACTATTTTTCTTTTGGAAAAACTCGCGGATGTTACTCAATGGCAATAATGTCATAGCTACAACAAGATTGTCTGGCTGATTCAACCAAGGATCAGTGTTACGAGTAAATATACCTTTTATCTCTTCAAATGATAAATTCCTCCACATCGCAAAAACACTGCTATAACGTCCGCAGGTCGCTACGGCTCCCGATTTACGTTGATAATCATACTTATTCCATTCGCAGACACGTCCATCCTTCTCTATTAACTGTGTTAGATACGGAGGAAAACGTTGATCATATGTAGCCCCCAAATTCTGTTCTGCGTCAAATTTAAATCCGTACGAATCTACAAAGGACAATATGCCTTCATCACTCTCTCGTAGACATACAAAATGTCCTGTATTGACAGCAGATGTTTGATATAACAGAATCACAAAATGAAAACTACCCAGAAGCTCCTTAACGCTGGAATAGTTTTTCAAATCGCTATACAATACAGGAGCACGCCCAGTAAGTGTTTTAATATCAGCCCCAGATAAATCTTGACCCTTGTAATAATTACAAAGCATTTCCATACTCATTTATTATTAGACATAATAATAAAAA